>Ga0307413_10000035_pt1 | contig 34324 bp, 97 predicted proteins | sample DK1Ometagenome_3_FD_203714 | JGI IMG/M metagenome (GOLD analysis project Ga0307413, IMG submission 203714) | Maize rhizosphere microbial communities from greenhouse at UC Davis, California, United States - DK15-O-2 | ecosystem: Host-associated > Plants > Roots > Rhizosphere > Soil | place: USA... | reverse complement strand
ATCTTCTTGTCGACGTTGATCCAGTGAGCTGTGTAGCCTTCGTAGGCCATACGGTACACCCGACGAATCCGACCATCGTACTTGAGCGAGATGTTCGTTGGAATCTTGCGACCGAACTTCACGTACTTGTTCATAGGCTGAGGAGTCCTAATCATCTTCTCAATGAGAACAGGATCCGTTCGGAGTTCTGTGTTGTCTGTCATTTCGTTTCCCTTGCTGAAAGAGTCACGCGGTGATGTTCACTGTCGAGCATGATCTGATCGATGTGCCAGATGTTTCCGCGATTGTCTTTGATGACCACATCCCATTTCTGGTCTGCGAGTTGCGTGAGTGCGTGAACTACTTCTTGGGACTTCATAGCATCTCCAATTCTACCTGGACAACAACGTCCTGGCTCCAAGGAAGACGAAGAAGTCGCTGATCAGTCCAGACCATTACTGTACCTGCATGGGTTTCAGGAGTCTGTTGAACAGTCTCTACCCATTTGCTGTCCTCATCTGAGACTACGATCTTGTCATTGGCTACAAGCTTATTGGCTTGCTTGAATACGAGTTGTGTTGCCATTTCATTTCCTTTGTTTGTATGTTGCTGATAGATTCATCATATACTGAAGGAGCCTAGATGTACACTACTCGGCGTCTTCCCTTTCACGCATGAGTTCGAGTTCGTACTTCCAATTGGCGATTCTCTTTTCGATGCGCCATTTAATCCATGAAGGGTCAACCCATTTCGTAATCACCGGCAGAACAATGACTCCGCATTCAGAGCATCTAAAGAATCGCCATTGCCAAAGATGTCGAGTAGAGCCATCTGACTTATAGTACATGTAAGAAGCGAATGACCCGCTTTCACAGTCGTCACCACCACCTTTCCAGGCAGGTCCTGACCATGTAGGGCAGCGATGGGGCTTGTCGTAGTTGGAGCGCATGATTTTAACCATTTCCCCACCTTTCTTTCATTAGATCGCGGACTTTGATTTCGATAACCGTATGGTCTACTTTGTCTTCAAGCATCTTACGAATTTCGCCTAGACGCTTGAGAAGTTCAAGTTCAGTCATGGTCGAATCACCATCTCGTCTACTAATCCCATGCTGGTTACCTTAATGGCAGTCATGATCCATTCCTTATCGCCTTCGATGCGACCAACTGAGCCGTCGATGAAATACGTTATGAGTACCATCAGTGCGTAATTCCTAACTGGTCTTCGATGAAGCGGATACGGTCTGCGAGTGAGAGGCGGCTGACTTGGTTCTCTTCGAACCATTCGTGAACTCGGTCTCCCCAGTATCCCTCAGATTTAATGAGATGATACATCATAGGTCCGTCTGGTATAAACGCATCGACAGACTCAGCCGTTCCACGAAACTCTGTACCATCATCTCGAAGTCCGTAAAGGGTTTCCCCTTCTTCATAGCGAGGTTGAGGCTTTGGCTTTTCTTCAGGCTGTTCGATCTTGAAACCTGAGGGTTCGTAATCTTTGGGGTTCATGATTAATCCTTTATAATGTTCTCGTCAACGATGGAGTCCGCGAGTCCACGCAATTCTCCAAGGTATCGCTCAACGTAAGCCTTAAGCTCGTAGCGATAAGGAGAAGCAAGAGTGACGAATACTTCACCGTGCGATTGCTCGATGAGTTCAGACTCGATGTGCGGAATGTATTTACTGCACCTGAGGTCTTCTTTTATGACCTCGTCCATGTCCATGTAACCGAAGTTAAGTTGAATTTTCATTAGTCTTCCAACCCATCCTCAACGAGTTCGTTAGCGGAGCCGACCATTGTGGTCGCTTGTTCTGCGAACTGCATCATGCCTGGCTTGTTCGCTATGACGAGGTCTACGAGAACTTCGAACTCTTCGAGAATGTGGTTGAGGAAGACTCGGTCTTCGTACTGGATTTCTCCACGCTCGAGGTGAGAGATTGTGGTGATGATCTGCTGCTGAAGGTTGTTCAGGTCCTTGTCGAGAATGTTGATCATTGTCTTTTCCTTTTTAGTAGCTGTTGATAGTTATATCATACACTGCTTCACTGTAGATGTACAATGAAGCGGCGTAAAATGCAACTATACGACGATCATGTCCTTACCAGACAGGCTCCAGTAAGAGTTACGAGCGTTGCCACCCATTTCGATTGCTTTGAAATCTCCAGGTGCTTTTCCGAATCCGATGAGGACGAAGGTCTTATCAGCATCCTTTGCGAACTTAGGATTTTTGCGAGCAGCTGCGTCCTTCTTGATCACAACTCGTGCACCGATTCGAACCATTGGATCAATCCATTCGGTCTTCTCTTCTTCGTAGCGAACGTGAGTAAGAGCTTGGTGAGGCCAGTTCCAACGTCCGCCTCCATCGAGAGACTCAACCATCCAGTTGACGCGGTTCCGCTTAATGACTTTGTACTCGACTCCGTTAGGGTCCTTTACGATTTCAATCATTGTCTTTTCCTTTTGTTTGTGTTGCTGTTGATAGTTATACTATACATCAGTTGGGATCAGATGTACACTACCCTTCAAGCTCCTTGTCAAACTTCTCGTCCTGCTCCTTGAGAATCTTCGCAGTAAGCGCATCGAGTCGAGCTTTCTCAACTTCGTCTTTGGCTTCCTTAATAGCTTTGCCTGCTACGCCTTGCTTGATTAAGAAGCTCATCCCCTTGAATACGTATTCAGCGTAACCGATAGGCCAAAGGAAGAGCCATAAACCCCACTCCTTCGAGGCTTCAGCTAAATTCAGCTCGATCTGTTTCTCTTTTGAGTTGAGCTTACTACCCTCGCCGTGGTAGTAATTAAATTCTTCACAGAGAGCATTGCGATTCTCTTTCATCGCTTTACGAAAACGATACCTTACATCGAAGAAAGCGGAAATACTGCCGAAAGTCATGTATCCCACGATCCACAGTGGAACTGCTATGTACCATTCCATCATTCACCTGCCACTCTCATAGCAGCCATTGCCTCAGTGATCCTGGTGGGAATCTGGGTCTGCTGCTCGGGTTGTTTTAGTAGTCGTATGCCTGACTTTCCGGAGGTCCTTAGGTCCTCAGTCAGGTGCCACTCCCACATGAATCGGGAAGTAAATATGCCATTGTTGAATTTCTTGCAGCACTCACCACATGCACCATGACGAACACTCTTGTTCAGCTGATTGCGCTTGATCACGTGAGTGTAGTCATTGGGACATATGCCAGTCCACTTCTGTTCGATGCGCTCCTCGCTAGTGAGGTCAGCGCAAGGTTCGGGAATGGCTCCGATTTCACGGCAAACCATTCTCCATTCAGGACCATGATCTGCTTTGTGGCCTGCGATCGCGTGTGCAATCTCATGGAGAATGACGTCTTTGATTTTGTCATTTGCGATGTGGAGGAAGTGCTTTGAAAAAACAATCTGACCGATCGCATCGTGACCACGGCTACCTTTGAACCATTGGCAGAAGCCAAGAGCTTTCTTAGGTCGACCCATTCGAAAGGTCCACTGAGGATAGTGAAGTCCGTGTTCTGCCATGAGGGTTCGTGCAAGTGTACTCACCTGCGATTCAGTCATTGCCATTGTTTTTCCTTTTGTTTAGCTGTTGATAGTTCTACTATATACAGTATGACGGAGAAAGTACAATCGTCTTAAATGAAGCGAGGACCGCCGGGAGTTAGACTCAACCGACGGTCCTCAGTAGATGGACTACCATCAACAACATTCCATCTACTCTTCCGCGAATCAGAATTATCAACAACAGTCATCGCGGGAACCTACGAGAGGAAAGGTTAACTCTCGTAGGATTCTATTTTACTTCTTAGAGAAGAAGCTCTTGCCCTTTTTGATTTGGTAGCAATCATCAAGAGCATCAGCTCCGAACTTCTGCTTGACCAACTCGATTGCAATCTCCTTCTTGGTCGTATCGCGGTAACCGATGATCGGAGTACCTTCGACGTCGATGAAGTCCTTCATATCGCGCTTCTCAAGTTCATTAGCGATGCGAGCCTTGATGATCTCTTGCTTCTTCTCAATCATGGACTTCTCAGCGCTGAGGCTGTTGTACTCATCTCGAAGTTCCAAGATGGTCTTGGGTGCGAGAGCGTGCTTCTCTTCTTTGGCTGCTTCAATCTCTGCTTTGGAGAGACGAAGGAACGTTGATACAGACATTTTGTTGTTTCCTTTTTAGTAGCTGTTGATGTATTAACTATAAGCTAATGTTTCTGAAATGTACAATCGCTAGTGAATTGAGCCAGCCTGTCCATCCGCACTCACATCTAAGTAAAGACGCGGGACCTTTAATCGATGAGTAAGGAAGATTGCCTACACTTTTGACGAGTTCGATCTCATGGTCTTTATGTTCGCGAATACGATCTCTCGTTCGTTTGTCCACTAGACTTCTTCACCTTCTTTGAACCAGTGGCGAATGAAAGAACCATCGTCACGAGTCGGTGTAACTGCGATTTGACGAATACGAGAAAGCTCTCCGCGAGACATTGAGGTTGAGATTTCGTAAAGAGAGTCAATTGAGGATTCCATCAGCTTCCACTCAACGTCAGCCTTAAGCGCTGCATCGAAGTACAAGCTGCGATTCAGATTTGTCTTAATCGTATCCTCGCAAGAAACGGCTACGTCTTGAACCAGTCGACGATAAGCCATTGCTCGACGAGCGATATCATTGAGGAGGAAAGCTTGAGTTGCCGTGAGTGTGATAGTCTTCGGAGGGTTGTGGACAGGACACTTAGGATTTCTCGAAATGTCTGTCGTAGTATCCTGACCTTCAGGACGGTGCGTGTTGTAGGAACAGATGCAGTCAGTGGGCTTAACTTCAGTCATTGTCTTTTCCTTCGGTAGTTGTTGATAGTTCTATCATACCCTACTTCAAGCGAGATGTACACTTGAAGTAGAGTAAAACTTAACTACCAGACGAGGTTGTGTTCTGTGATGTAGGCATCTGCGAAAACCTCAGCGATGTGACGGTAATCAGAGTCTCCGCCATTAAGCTTCTTCATGAAGCCTGAAGCTCCAGCTCGTGAGAGAAATACCATCTCATCCGTGTACTCAATCTCAAGGACCTTGCACACGTGTTCAGTGTGACTACGAATGAAGTCACAGGCGTAAGTGAAAGGGTAACGAGTACTGATGACACGGTCGATATCAATGTCTTCAGTCTTAAGGAAGTCTTCACCTGTGAAAGGGAAATGGTGGCGGTAATCTGTCATCATTAGAGTGCAACCACTTCAATAGAGTTTTGGGAAGAGGGACGAATTGCGAACCGACGATAAGTCTTTTCGCGAAGTTCCAAAGTGTTACCGTCATCACTGAGACTGATGCCGAAGATGGGTCCAGTGTCTTCTTCTGCGCTAATGGAGAGATCAACGGTTCCTTCAGGAAGTTCGATATTGATGTGGCGTATACTGCCTGATATTGTGGTTGCTACGAGTTTCATGATCAGATTCCTTCTACGTTGATGTTGAACTGCTTGATGATGGCATCGAGCTTAGCTTCGATTCGAGTGAGCTGAGTATCACCTACGCGATCTGTAATCGCATCTTCGCTGATCCAGTACCGACCGTACTCACTTGTCTCTACGAGGTAAGGTTCGTTAGCGTCTGTGTAGTCAATTTCAATGACTCTTCCAGTTAGAACACTTGGAAGATCGACGTAATCGTTGTGGCGGTTGAAGACTACTTCGTCGCCTTTTGCGTAATTGAGGGAAGTCATTGGGTTTTCCTTTTCTTTGGTGTTGTTGATAGTTATACTATATTCTACTTGATGGACCATGTACACTCGAAAAGGAATTTAAATCAAGAAAGTCCCTAACGATTCTTCTGGGGGGATAAAATCGTTAGGGACTCTCAGGTTGCTCACTCAACAAGATGAGCGGTGGCGATAGGGCAAACAACAAAAACCCTACGACCAATTTCATTGTATGACAACGAGCTTGGGTTGTACACCTCATGGAGCCCAGACCTCCTGAGGTTTTAGACTGTTGCTGCGACCGGGGTCTGAGCGTTCTTGCGAGGCCGACCCGGACGACGCTTCGCCTGTCCATTCGCAGGAGCTGTAGGGACGTCCTTCTTGATGGGTGCCGTCTTGGGTGTAACAGCCTTAGGCTTGACGGTGCGAGGCTTCCGAGGAGGAGCGTCAGGATCGTGAACAGTAACTCGTCCACCCATGGTGCCCCATGCCCAACGACCTTTGAACCGGAAGATTTCCCACTGTGCCCGACGGGGATCACCCTTATCGACGAGGATGAGTCGTTCGTCCATCCCTTCACCTTGACGGTCTACGAGGATGGCGTCTACAATCCAAGGATCGCGGTTGCCGACGGAGTGGAGAGCGAGCTGGATTTCTTCGTTGTTACGAACTGTACGGAGTTGACGAGCCATGATAATCTTTTCCTTTACTTTGGTTGTTGCTACGGTTTGTGTAGCTATTAAGATAGTACAACCAAAGTGGTATGATGTACACTACTTCGTCAAAAAAGTTTTAAGAGTCACCACTCTTCGTCTGAGAAGCTCGTTCGCGGTTCGTCATAAGGCAGTACACGCTTAGTAGAAGGGCGGCATGAGAGTGTAGCGGTGTATTGCCTGGTAGCTTCCTTGTGTCCTAGACGGTGCATGTTTGATACACTATAATAGGTGCGTTCAAGAGCTTCAGCGATCACTGAGAGCTGGATTCCTCGATCGTAAAGATCGAACAAGGTATCTATTTCTCGTTGAGACCACCATTTTCCGTTATTGCTGGCGGTTTCGAGTGAAGCTTCCTGAGCGACTTGAGTCCAAGTGTTTGCAGTCATGGTTACTTGACCTCTGACAGTTCAGACTCGAAGTAGAAGAACTCTTCAGTCGTTCCTTCAGTGGTCTCTACGAGAACGTCGTAGGCGGTTTCTTTTTTAGGAAGTCGAGGAGCGTGGATTTTTACGATCGTTCCTACAGTGTCGACGCTGACAAGAGGCTCGAAGTTGGGATCGTTGGTAGAAACAATTTCATGAACTGAAAACTTAGCGGACAAGGCGAGAGACCGTCTTTCGTGTTGTTGTTTGGTAGTGAATGCTGTTGATGTAATTACAATAATCTACTTCGTAGTTCAAGTACACTTGATTTACGAAATGTTACAAAGGAAAAGGCAGGCCCAACCGTAAGGTGGATGGGCCTACCTTTAGAGAAGATTACTTATGAAGGTGTGGTACTAGTTGGAGTTCGAGAGACCGGAAAGTTCGGCTGCACGTACCTCAATGTAGTCCCGCATTTCATGAGGAGCCATCCCAGTTAGGTTCCCTGTCCGAGTGTAGTTGTCATAGGCAGCATCTGCCATTGCAATCTCGGACTGAAGTGCGTCTGCTTTGAGAGCGAGAGTCATGTTGTTTATTTATCCTTGTTGTGTGAGCTGATTGAGTGGTGCTGGATGATCGTATACTAATGTAAAGGGACTGTACAATCGTCCCTCTGAGGTTGCCAGGGTTGGTATGATAGGTTCATCAGCCCCAAGCCGATGAGCTACCAGGCGTCACCCTGTTTGTTACTGTTGAGTTACGAGCGAGCGTCTTCGAATGCTTGGATTAAGTCATCGACCTCATCCATGGTGGCTGCACGACCAATGATGCGAGAAATCGGTTTTCCAGTCTTCGTGAATTCGACGTTTCGAATCTTGAAGCCTTTGGTTGTTGACTCGATCTTGATCATTTATTATCCTTGGTTGTTGTTTTGTTTTGTTGATAGAACTATCTTATGCTAGTTTAGTGGATTTGTACACTCTTGGCTGGGATTAGCTCTTTTTCTTCACCACCTCTACGAACTGTACGAACGCAGTGTAGTAGAAAGGATCGAGTGGATTTGCGTTGACATCGTCACTGTCGTGCCAGATGTTGGGACCTGTCCACTCCCTGAACGCTGTGGCTGGACCTGCATTAAGCGCGTTACGTGCAATCTCAATGACGACTTCGTCAGAGAACCGACTGCCTTCGAAAATCTGTACGAGGACTTGACGTTCTCCCATGAGCATGACTCCCGCATTAATGGAGAAGGTGTGCTCGAGCTTGCTTGAAGGGAAATCAGGACGTTCGTTCATTTTCTTTTCCTTTGTTAGTTTGTTGATGATAGTAATATCATACACTGATTAGGGAAGTTTGTACAATACTCCGTACGTCATGTATCGGTTGTCTTCATAACCAGGTTGAAGGTTATGGCACTTCTCTGCGTAGGCCTTGGCCTCTTCAAGAGAGGCGAATGGTTGGAACCCATTGTCAGGATTGCGTGACAACACTGAAGGACCTGACGTCCATCGATGAGGGTAATGCTCAGTGACGATGAACTCTTGGCGAATTTCTTTTTCCACGATCTTTCCTTTTCGTTGATGATAGTAATATCATATAACGAAAGCTAGAGATTGTACACCTCTAACTAACGTTACGTGATATTAGTTTTCCTTGTCTGCTGAGAGGAAGTAGTAAGGACCGATGCTCTCTTCATTGTCACCAACTGCGAGAGCGACAATTGCTTCGAACTCTTGGATTCGAACCTTACGAGCTGCGACAGCTTCTTCGTTTCCAGGTTCGTAAGGTCCAAAGTCCCACATGAGGGAGGCTACGTCTTCGAGAGCTTTGTATTCTCCGAAGTACTTGACGTATTCGTTGACGACTTGGTGATTGGGACCACGCACACCCTTGGCTTTTTCGAGTTCCTCAACATCGTGAAGAGCGATGCTAGAGATTTCGCGGCAAGCTTTCTTGTAGTAGTGAGCTGCGCGAGCGAAGCGGTTGAAGAACTCTGCTTGTGCTGAGGTGAGGTTGTGCTTCGTCATTTTCTTTTCCTTTATTAGTATTTGTTGTTGATAGTTATACTATATAACACTGAGCTAGATTTGTACACTCTAGCTCAATGTTACTTAGTATTACTCGTCTCCGAAAGCCATAGCCTCTTCTTCATCGTCGACGATGACGACTTTTTCTCCGCTTGCAGCACGCTCAGGGTAATCGAGCGTTGCGAAGGTGAGGTATCCGTGAGTGCGAAGTTCGAACCAAACTGCTTCGTTGATGGAGTCGACGAAGATTTTTCCTGTGGTTTCAGAAGGGTATTCGAAACCTTCTGCTATACGGGAGCGCTCAAGTTCAGCCATGAGTTCGAGTTCAGCTTTTGCGATTGCTTCGAAGACGGTCATTGTTTTTCCTTTATTAGTATTTGCTGTTGATAGTTATACTATATAACAAATGGTAGAGTATGTACACCTCTACCAAATGTTACTTAGTATTACTTGATTACGCGAAGAGGTTCAGCTGAGGAACCATATGCCCAACGTCCGTTGTAGCGGTAAGCTGACCATTCACCAATTGCCTCATCATCGAATATCGCTCGCTTGTCTTCTCCTTCTCCTTCAATGCGAAGGAGCTTACACTCGATAGTTTCAGGCTGTCCCATTGCGCGGTTCTTATCAAGAAGAAGCTCGAACATCTGGCCTACGTTTTTGGAGCTGATACGCTTTGCCATGATATTTCCTTTGTTAGTATTTGTTGTTGATAGTTATACTATATCAAAGAACTTCACAGATGTACACTAGAAGTTTTTCTTGAAGTCCTCGCTCCACCAGCCAGGCTTTTGAGCTTCGCTGTACGTGTACGCATGATCTTCAAGAACTCGTTCGATATCTATTCGCTGTGCGACGTTTTGGATTTTATCGATACGACGGTAAAGGTGGATGTAATCCTGTCGAAGCTCTTCAATGGCACCGATATAGCTCTGTTCAACGGCATTGTACGTATGCTGAGACTGCCTAGTCATTGCAGTAAGGATAGAACCTACAAACTCGAGGTCTCCATGAGTGAAGGTGACTGTCTCTTCACCTTCAGGATTTGAGGTGTTCTGGATGTCACTCATGATTACTTCTGAATGCTCGAGGACTGAGGAATCCATTTGGTGATGGCACCTTTGCCTCGTACAAGGAACTCGATCTGGAGGCGAGTTTCGTCGAAGGTGATCATTCGAGAGCTGAAAGTGTTCTCGAGTTCAGGGTCCGTCTTGCAAGCGTTCTTGATGGACTCTACCATGATGGTTACTGTGGGACGAGGCATTACTTGCCCAACCTTTCGTTGATTGCGATTGTCATTGCGTCGCCATCGATAGGAGTTTCGATGTCGTAAGCGAAGAAATTATCTTCAAGCTGCTTCACTGTCCAATCCCGTCCAAATGGTTGGTGGACTGTGTACGAGTTGAATGGCTTGAACATTTTCTTTCCTTTGTTTGGCTGTTGATAGTTATACTATATAACACTTCCTAGAGTTTGTACACCTCTAGGAAATGTTACTTAGTATTACTCTCCGTAAACCATGTCTTCGAAAGCGGGGTGGCACTCGAAATCAGGCTGTTCAAGCCAGGGCATATCGAAAAGGAGTATGAGTGGTTTTCCCTCATAGTGAAAAGTGTCACACTCTTCATCGAGTGTCCAATAGCCACCATTTGCTTCGAGCTTTTCGAATACGGCGAATGCGTCTTCGTCCATGAGCTCTTTAAGAACTTTGGTTGAGCTGTGCATTTTCTTCTCCTTTAGTATTTGTTGTTGATAGTTATACTATATAACAAAGGGTAGGAATTGTACACTCCTACCCAATGTTACATATTATTACTCTTCGATTGCGGCTACCAAATCGTCATCCGTCTCAACATCGCCACTCGAATAGTGATTGCGAATAAAGCGTTCGAGGTTTTCCTTCGTGCCTTCGAATTTGATTTCGGGCCAACCACCTGCGGGGCCATTCTCATTTTCAATGGTGATGATGAGAGCGTATTCATTGCGAATTTCTTCGAGGAATTCAGGGAATTCTTCTTCGTTATCGAATGCAACGTCCAAAGTAATGTGAGCCATTTTGCTTTTTCCTTTATTAGTATTTGTTGTTGATAGTTATACTATATAACACTCTCTAGGATTTGTACAATCCTAAAGAATGTTACACAGTATTACTCGATGACTTCAAAATTCATTACGTCATCAATGAATACTACTTTGAATGGAACACCATATATCTTAATGATGTCTCCGTCTCTAAAGTCATTTGCCCCTTTTCGCCAAGATTTTCCACCTCGAGCTTCTTGAAAGTAATGTTCAAATTCTTCGTAAGCGTTCTCAAGAGTAGCTTTTCCATCAAGCTCAGGACAATACACGGAGGGAAACTTTTTAGCCATCTTGTTTTTCCTTTATTGGTTGGTGTTGATAAGAATACTATATACTAATTGTGAGCACATGTACACTTAGCTTTTGAGAGGAGCAGGGCCTTCCCACGTAGGCTGCAGGCGTGCGGCATGTGGGTACTCAGTAGGTCGAGCGAACTTCTCCGCTGCCTCCAGTGCCTCGACTTCTGAGTTGGCTTGTACCATTATATGGCGTGTGATGTACGTATTGCGGGTGTCACCGAAGAACACTGCCCATTCACTCATTAATCCTCCCACACAATCACTTTTACGTGGTCAGCAACGCGGTATTCAGTGGACCAATTCGTGTGGGTGTGAGTGACAGCGAGGAGAATGAGTGAGCCCAATACCTGAGCTTTGTCAACTTTCACCCAATCAATCGTGGACTCTTCATCCTTCGTGATCTCATGGACGCCTTCGTAATCGAATTGAAGATCGTCAATGAAAGCTATGACGTCGCCTTCGTCGATGAGTGTGACTGATTCGGTGTACACGATATCTCCTTTGTTGTTGTTGATAGTTATACTATATAACACTGCCTAGGAAATGTACACTTCCTAAGCAATGTTACACAGTATTACTAGACAGAGTATCCTTGGAATGGAGCGTTGACAAGGAATTCAAACATTTCCTTCGTATCCTCAGACCATTCTTCCATGTTAGGACCATGCTCTGCGAGAATGCTCTTTGCGTCGATTACCTCGAAGATGTACTGCAAAACCTCTTCTTCCGTTTCGTGAGCTTCGATGGAAGCGTTGTCGTTGCGAAAGTTCTGAGCGACTGAAGACTTGAGTTCGGACCAGGTTTTCATGATTTTCCTTTGTTATGTTTTGCTGTTGATAGTTATACTATATACTAGTCAATGATGCATGTACACAGCTCTTGGAAAAGCTCTTCTTCGTTGTCTGTGTAACGACGGAGGTAAATTTCGATTCGTTCACGAGGTCCTTCGAACTTGACGAGAGGCCAGTTGTTCTGAAGCCACGCATCGACAGTCAAGGTGAGACCTGTGGCTTTGCTTTCCTCTTCAATGAAGGACTCAAGCGATTCGTCGAATACGCAATCCATGAGAATGTATGCCATGATCTTTCCTTTTCATTTGCTGTTGATAGTTATACTATATAACACGAAGCAGGATTTGTACAATCCTGCTCCATGTTACTTAGTATTACTCCTTCGGTCCGATGTTCATCCAGAATTCTTCAAACGTATTCGAAAAGTCTACAAGGAATTCGTCCATCCAGTCCGAATCGTTGGCGACGAACCAATTCTTCCAAAGTATATACGGCTTGAGTTCGATGACGAATCCATTAGGAACCTGAACTCGAGTAACTTGGCAAAGAATTTCTGCACCATCGCTCAGACGCTCGATGAAGTCGAGCGGATAATCAAAGGACTCATCCATGACATCTTTTTTGTATTTGAATCCTGCGGCTTCGAGTGCTTCAATAGCGTTCATGATTTTCCTTTGCTATGTTTTGTTGTTGATAGTTATACTATATAACACTTCTCAAGATATGTACACTCTTGAGAAATGTTACATAGTATTACTTCGCGACTGCGTACTGAGTTTCGAGAACTCCGTAAGCGGCTTTGCTGCGTTCGATTCGCTTAGCGAAACGCTTGACTCGGAAATCGAGAGCTTCACGGGATTCTGCGTATTCAAGTACAAATGTCACAGTAGTGTCTTCAAGTTTTGTGGCAACAAGTGCGTGCTGTGCACTTTCAAAAGATTTCGCCCACATCTTGTGTGTGCTTCCGTCCTCGCATTCGAATGTAACTTTTACGAGGTCTTCACTTTTCACTTTGCGGGACATCTTGTTTCCTTTCGATTTGTTGTTGATAAGACTACTATATACTGCTGAGTGGTGGATGTACACTGCAGATTTAAGTGTACTTAGCGGACAATATAGGATATTGTAGAACTATCAACAACACAACAACTTAGGAGACGAAATGCTGGTAAACCGCTACTCTACCTTTAAATGCCGAGCGGACTACGGAAAGTCTTCTGATCGAAAGATGAAGCTGAAGCTTAAGCGAGCAGTACGACGTCGCGATAAGCAGATGTGGAAGCGTGAGCTCTGATGGCGGGTCGTAAAGCGAAACTTGGAGCGGTGCCGTTCGGTTCTTGTTTGACAGGCCATCACGAACGCTGTGAGGTCGAGGTGAAGCACTCTATTGGAGGAACTTCGGTTTGTCCTTGTGATTGCGGAGACAAACACGGAGCTGCTCAGATTAAGACAGCGGGTGCCAGCGATTTGATCGTCGAAATCATTAAGAAACACGGAATCGACAAGAAGCGGTTCTAAGTGTACAAGTGGCTGTTGGTAGTATATAGTTAAACTATCAACAGCCACTCAAGTTTAAAGGAAAAGAAAATGTATCTCGTACTAACTACCTTCGTAACAGGTGATACTTCGCAAGAGAGCTTCAATTCAAAAGCTAGGGCAATGGCTTATGTGTACGGTGTTTTGGACGTAGTCAAGTCCGTTGAGATCAAGCAGGTGCGATAATGGAGGTTACAGGAGTCGCGAACAATTCCACGCCTGAATCTCGTTTGCAGAGTCGCTTGCGAGCTCAGAAGATTGGTGACATTCAGACTGCCCTCATGACGAGACGAGCAATGGCGGTTTACATGGTGATCGCGGTAGCTGGATTGGTGTGGGTGCACCACATTTTCCCGAACTAGGGATTGTAACATATCTATGGTATAATTGACATCGACGCACCGACTTACGAAACTAAGTAGGAATGGGTGTGAAAATTCGGTGGATAAATTCATAGATATAATTAGTGCCGCTGGATATCCAACAACCATTGCGGGTGGAATTGTCTTCCTCTTTTTCTATTTGAGGAAACAAGAAGCTCTAATCCGAACTACCACTCGTGAGCAGATAAAAACTCTTGAAGAAGATTTAGAGAAACGCCGAGAAGAGATCATCCGTTTGGAAGCGGAGATTAAAGGTTTACGAACCCTTCTCACCATGACAGAAGACGAGTCCATCCTAAATCGCAGACGTGCAGAAAATGCGGAAGCAAGATTGAAGATAGCTGGTCTAGAATGAGCGTAGAACCTAAGAAGAAGAGTGCACGCAAAGAGGGTGTAAGACTTCTAGCAGTAGGAGTTCTTGCAATTATTCTTGGTGCAGCTGGAGCAAGCTTTACCATTTATTCAGCAAAGACGGGTGAGAAGGCTGCACAAGAGCAGGCAATCACTTTAGCTGAAGATAAGAAGCAATCCAACATTTGTCAGAACAACCCTGAAGAACCACTCTGTAAATTCTCTGATGAGATTCTGCAAAGCATGAATGCTAGTGGAACTAGAGGACCTCAAGGTGAACAAGGCCCAGCCGGTAAAGACGGCAAAGACGGTCTTGATGGAACTGACGGGGTTAATGGCAAAGATGGAAAGAATGGCATTGACGGTATTGATGGTACGCCTGGACCTGCAGGTCTAGATGGAGCCAGCGGTTTGAATGGAACCAATGGCGCGGATGGTGCAGCAGGAGCAGATGGTGCTATGGGCCCTATGGGTCCGCAAGGTCCTATGGGACCACCGGGTCCTCAAGGAGAGCCTGGCATTAATGGGACTGATGCTACTATGCCAACGCAATATCAGTGGACCAGAAACGGTATCACTGAGGTTTGTGTAGCTAACGCGCCAGGTTCCTCGTCTTATACCTGTGAACCAGCACCAACACAACCTCCAACTCCATAGAGAAAGACTGAAAATGGAAGTACTTCCAGAGATTATCCTAGCACTTGTTACAGTGCTTAGCCCACTTTTGACTGCGGTAGCTACTCGAGCTAATTGGTCCTCAAAGACCAAGAATGCTGTTGCTGCAGGTGTATCAATCGTTATTGCCATCGTATACCTGGTGTTGACCGGTGGCATTACGGATTGGTCCAATGTAGTTCTAGTTATCCCCGCGGTTTATGGTGTGCAGCAGCTTGTGTACACGCAATTCCTTAAAGCCCAAGCTAAGCAGATTGAAGTGACGGTAAATGCCGGACCTGAAGCTGACGCTTACAAGGGTAATGCAGTAGGATAGTTTGTAATTCTAGAGAGCGCTTGCAGAAATGCAGGCGCTTTCTTTTTTAATTGTAGGATAGAAACATGATTATTTGGACTACGGCAGGGTTGTTCTCCATTCTTGAAAGTCCTAATCCGGACTACGTGATTATTGAAGCACGGACTGAGAACGAGATTGACTTACTTAAACAGACACTGAAGCTCATCGATTTATGGGATGATGGTGTCCTTGACATTGATGACGGTCGTCAGATCAGACTTCGCAAGGTAGATGCTTGCGAATGGTTTGGCTTTGAATTAGATTGGTGGTTGGGTGAAGGACTTGGCAAACAGCTACTTAAAGGCGGAGCGATCAAAGAAGCAGTTGCTCTTGAGAAATTGATGATGGCACTTGAAGGAGAACCTGATGTTGGAAAAGCTTAAGCAGATCAGGTGGCTAGTCGTGCTAGCTCTCGTATTCCTCGGGCTCTGTCTGGGCCTAGCAGGTGTGAGTGCAATATTTTCTATTGCCTTTGGCTTTGCGGCAGTCACGTGTGCTAACCTGAGTCTTCGGGAATAGGCTGAAGGAAAAAAGAAGAGAGGCTCCGTAATTGGAGCCTCTCTTTTTGGTTTAATTGGAGACGATGGTTCCGTCTTTCTTGACGATGAACTCTACCTGAATGTTGGGTTCTTCAACTCCGCGGTTGCGGACCGCGAATTCAAGGATGAACCATTTTTCATCGATGATCTCCATGTTGCCTGTGAAGTAGTAGCTACGTGGATCGTCTGCATCGATTGCGGATTCCATCAGGTAAGCTTCAGCTACGTCGGTGTTGAACTTTACAGTTGCCATTTTCTTTTCCTTTGTTGGCTTGTTGTTGATAGTTCTATCATATCAAAGAGGGTAGGCTTTGTACACCTACCCTCTCGAATATTTAGATGTAGACGGAAGCTTCCTCGAGGTCAAGAACGGTGATCACGCTTCCGTCTTCGGTGAGAGCGGCCCAGAAAAGTGTCTGATCTGAGGACGGAACTTCGAACTCGTGCCATACGTACTGATTGACAATTGCGAGACGGTGAGTGAATTTCCAGTCTCCAGGCTGAGGAAGTTCTCCTGTGAACTCCTCAATCTCAGCTTCGATTCCGGCTTCGAGCTTGTCCATTGCTTCACGGACTGCGAGGTAATCTGCGGACTTGTTGCGAGTCATTTTCTTTTCCTTTGTTTTGCGGTTGTTGATAGTTATACTATATCACCATTCGCTGTCTTTGTACACTTCATCAGAAACCACGATTAAGTTAGACGGTTCGTCGTATGCGTCAAGTACTTCCCATCCTCGGTCTTCTGCAATTAGCATGGCTTGCTCAAGGTCTTCAGCTTCGATTGTGCTGGTGTGGATTCCACTGACGGTAGTTACACGGTATTTCATGACTAGCCTTCAAACCTCTTGAAGAAAACTTCCACGATGGTGATGTCGTTGTCTTTGGCTACGTTAGAAGTGGTGACGAGGGCGGTGACGGCATTTGCTGCTGAGTGGACTCCAAAGCCGAGCGGCTCTAGGGTCTTGAAGGTTCCTGCGACGAGGATGCGAAGGGAGAACTTTTCGATCTTGTCCTCTGAGCGGACGAGGTACCCAAGGGATTCAAGAGCTTCGTTGACGGTCATTGTCTTTCCTTTGCTTGAGTTGTTGATAGTTATACTATATAACACTACTCACAAAATGTACACTTTGTGAGTAATGTTACTTAGTAAAACTTTTAGAGATTGGGGATGTAGGCTGTGATGTAGTCGTCAGTATTGATTGTGTGGAAAGTGATGTAGGATTCTGAACGGTATTCGAGAATTGAAGGCCATTCTTCAAAAAGGAGGAAGGTGACGAGCTCTGAAATGGTGCCTTCGAATTCTTCGATTTCGATGTGGGTGGAAGTGGAAGAGTGGTTGATGAGGGTGATCATTTTGTTTCTCCTTTTTATTTGTTGTTGATATTATAATTATACACAACTTTGAGGAGAATGTACACCTCTAACCCTCAAGTTCTCCAATATTTTTGGATTCGAGTGCGGACTGAGGGGAAGGAAGCGCGGCGATTTTCTGAGCGTATCCAAGAACGTCTTCGACCGTCAGCCAGCCTTCAACACTATTAGGAAGAATTTCAGGGTGCGCGGCGATGTTTCCATCTTGGCCGAGGAAAGCAACCTCGAAGAGTCCCGAGGTGTAGCCGTACGAGCCGTGATGGCGGATGACGGAAATTCCATAGCCGTTGTTGAAGGCATAGTCTTCATTTACGTCCGAGGTTCCGATGGTGAGCTGTGGGAAGTGCGTAAGTTCTGCGGACATTTTCTTTTCCTTTGCGATTGAAGTTGATAGTATAACTATATACTAGAGGGGAAGGAATGTACACTTCCCCTCTAGCGGGCTTGAACTATCGGAGCATGCTCCAGTTTCCTTCGTCGATGAGGCCGATCGACTTGGCGAAGACTCCCTGCGACTGGGCCCAATCGAGCATCTCCTTCTTGAGTTCGCGGAGTGGGGTGAGGTTGCTCACCAAAACCTGAACGGGTACCGTCTTACCGTCGGGAAGGGTTGCGTGTACATAGGAGACGTCGCAAAGCGTGCGGCCGAACATACGCTCCGTCAGGATGCGGACTCGAGTGATCTTTCCACCGAGGTCCTTGATCTCGCCGAGCGAGTAGAGGCGGGTGTAGTCAACCTCTCCATGGTAATCCGTGCCGTTCTGCAGACCATTCGTCTCGACGGCGCCGTAGAGGTTGCGGTATCCGACGGTAGCGTTTGCGTTCATTTTGTTTGCTCCTTTATGATTGATGTTGATAGTTATACTATATACTGCCAATCACAGTTTGTACAACTCTACCGCAATTTCATCCACTTGAGCCACGAGGAAAAGATCGATGCCGCGGTCCTCCATCTTGAGGAAGGCATTATGAGCCACCATACGAGCGGACGAGGGATCGATTCCAAAATACGATTTGAGAGTCTGAGCAAGGCGGTCAACAACGTTGCGTTCGTCTGCGGTTGAAATGGCTAGCAGCTCGTCGTTGCTGTCAGTGACCTTGATGTCGAAATGCTTCATGATGATGGCTTCCTTATCGAAGAGGGGTTAGAGGCCCAGCGTGTCACTGAGCCTCTTGAGGTTTTGGTTAGAGGAGGATGGTGACGGTTTTCTCGTATGGAGTTTTATCCGTTACGGTGAGGTAGTAATCGGCTCCCATGTCATGACCTGCGGTTTCAACGATGAATCCGGGTGAGCAAGGGCATCCACGGCAACCTGCGTGTTGGCTCCAACGAATTTTGGTGTACTCAATCCCGGCGTCCTCGAGAGCTTTCTTGACGAGCGGTTTGAGCGTAGTGTACGGACGTGCTCGACGATTGTTAATGTTGTCGAGAATGGTTTCACCTTCGAAGTCGACGAAGACTCGGGAGGGATCGTAAGGGCGGGAGCCAGCTTCTGAGCGGGTCCATCGTCCATCGTAGGAGGAAAAGCTTCCGTTAGTGCGAACGCGTTCAGACTTTTCAAATTTGTGGACGATGATCTCGTGCTCTTCGGGCTTGCTCATTTTGTTCTCCTTAGTATTTGTTGTTGATAGTTATACTATATAACACTGCCCATAAGATGTACACCTTATGAGCAATGTTACAGAGTATTACTGAATGGCTTCGCCGATGGAGTCGTTGAGCCATTCGGTGAGACGCTCGATGTCGTCGGGGTAAGTAGAGAAGAAGTCGTTTTCCTGCGGTGCGTCATCGTACCAAAGGGTCACCCAATTGTCGACAACGGAGATGGTGAACTCGGTGCCGTTGACGGTGAAGTCAACCGAAGCTTCCCGTCCGTCTTGAGCTTCGCGGTCTTCGATGAGGCGGTTGAGAATTTGGGTGGCGTTGTGCATTTGTTTCTCCTTCATTTGTTGTTGATAGTTCTATCATATACTGCAAATGAGCGGATGTACACTTCAGATTGGAGAAGAGAGGCCTGAGGATTAGTCAGGCCTCTCGACAGTTTAGCGGGGGTTGTCTGCGTTTTCCTCTTCGGAGGTGATGTTGTACTTTCCTCCGTCGGGCAGGCCGTTGGTGCACGGGTAGAAGTGAATGTCCCAAGCTCCTGATTGCTCAGCGATGAAGTCGGAGTTGTAGTCGAGCCAAAGGTCACGCTTGCTCTCTACCTCTTCAACGAAGTAGTCGTGCGGGAAGTTGTCGCGCTTGATGGCTTTCTTTACGTCTGCGCATCCGTGCTTGTGAACCATAACGTCGTACGGGTCAGTTCCACCGGCTCCGTTAATTGTTACGACCTTCATGATTTTTCCTTTGTTAGCGGTTGTTGTTGATGTATTAACTATAAGCTACTTTTCACGGAATGTACACTGTATATTCTGTAACTTTCTGAGGCACTACGGGTGTGTGGGCATATGGTGCTTCACCTCTTAAACCACAAAAGCCCAGGGGTTAGCTGGGCCTTTGAGGGTTTAGGCTTGTTCGTCGAAGTCCACGGCTTCAAGCTCATCGCTTACGAGGGTGAAGTTGCGGCGATTGAAGGGCTCCGAAGTTGCGAGGTAGAGCGTGTTGTTGACGTCTGCGAAGTAGTGCCATACGATGCCAAGCGGGGTGACGTACGCCTTGTCGGTGATGCGGAGCGGCATGCCACCTTCTTCAACGGCTTCTTCGTTTACGAGGGTGAGGGTACGTTCTGCGTCTTCGCGGAGCTTGAAGGCTTTCATTGTTTTCTCCTTATTGGTTGTTGTTGATAGTTATACTATATAACACGAGGAATAGAATGTACACTCTATTCCCCATGTTACTTAGTATTACTGAATGACGGCTGAGGTAACACCCTTTGTGGAGCACCACATGTAACCACCTTCAGGAAACGCGGTACCCTTCTTCTTAGGTGCCCATCCAATAGCGAACATAACAACGGGTCCAAATTCTTCGAGCGGGTGGGCTACGGCTTTGAAACTATCCGAGGTGAACTTGTCTTCCATGTAGGCGGTCATTTGAACGAGATTGGTGAATTCCATTTTGGGGCTCCTTTGTTGATTTGTTGTTGATAGTTATATCATATAACACTGGGTACCAAATGTACACTTGATACCCAATGTTACACGATATTACTTCTTGAGCAGTGACTCCTCAGGCACTCCCCAAACTCGTACGTAGTCTTCTTCATCGGTGCCACCGTCGAGCCTCAGGTTGTAGATGAAGCCTCGCTCGTAATCAATGGAGACGATTTCGTAGGTGCCGTTTTCGGGCAATTCGATTCCACCCTTTTCGTGCTGCTCACCTTCTTCGTCGTACCAAGTGGTCTCTCCTTCGAAGTCGGTGTGGTCGATGAGAACTACGGTGTCTGCTTCGGTGAATCGAGAGTTTTCCATTTTCATTTCCTTTTTATTGGTTGTTGTTGATAGTTATACTATATACTACTTCGAGGTGGATGTACACTCTTAGTGGAAGATTCCCAAGTCCCACATGAGGCCGATGAAGTTGACTACGAGTTCGTTGATTCCGAAAGGAGCGACGAAGCCGAGCGTGTAGAGGAGGGACGTTTGCATTTGGTGGAGGAAAGCCTTCATTTGGTGCTCCTTTCGGGTGGGTGTGTATAGTTATACTATATACTAGGCGAGAGGCTTTGTACACCTCTCGCCTAATATATTAGTTAGTGAAGAGATCGCGAATGTTGAAGAGGGTTTCGATGATGATGGAATCTTCTTCGATTCCGTTCCAAGCGGTGGAGCCAGTGAAATCGCCGGTGATGAGGAGGTAAGCTACGTTTACGAGGAAGTCGAACATTTTGTTTTCCTTTATTTGTTGTTGTTGTTGATAGTTATACTATATACTGCCTTTCGCGGTATGTACACTGCTATGCGGTAATACTTTGTAATATTTCTGCGGTGTTTGGTGGCTGTATGCGGTAATGCTAGATGCGGTAGGTTTGGTGAGGTTCTGTGAGGCTTTAGCAGGTTTGATGAATGAATACTTATCTAAAGAAACTCAGTGACTCTGTGAGCCACTGAGCCTCTTTGTTCGATGCGGTCAGGCTTTGTAAAGCCATTCAGCTTTCATCAGGTGCTTGAGCGAGGGGTCAGTTGGAGAGTAAAGGTAGAAGTAGGGTGCCTTGACCTCTGTGACTGCCTCGTGGGTTGAGCTAATGTATTTGTAGCCAACATCTCCTGAGGCTGCGAGAGGATCGATGGGAAGTGTTGAGAGGACTTCGTAGGCTTCGACTTCGTTTACGTTTTCAACGATGGGTTCGCAGCTTTGGTTACCTTGAGTGGTGCAATCCCAACCTTCATCGTCTTCTTCGACGTGAGTGGTGGAAGTCTGCTCCATGGTGGAAGTTTGTGAGAGAGGAGAAGGTTCGTTGAGTAATCCACTGAAGAGGAAAGCAATGAGAGCGAAGATGGTAATCAGTGGGAAGGTAAAGCTTTTCATTTTGTTTCTCCTTTGTTGATGTTGTTGATAGTTATATCATATACTGCATTTGAGGCAATGTACACCTCATACCCGCACCCGTATATATAAGGAGCTTGCGGGCCTTTTTTGGAAACCCTGGGAAAGCCTCTGGGCCGGTATGCCCTAGCCCCTGGATTTTCCGGCGATTTCAACCGTATTATATACAGTATACACCCCACCCTAGTGATAGAATATCCCATGCGCACATTCAAAGCTTTTCTCCAAACCCGTCCTAAATGGCAACGAATCACCAGTGTCGTCCTACTAGCTGTCCTCGCTTTAGGACTCATAGCTAGCGCGATCCTCTACCCTCGTCTGTTCGGCTTCATCGTCTTCGTAGCACTCATCGCAGGCATTGTGATCTTCCTCGCCAAAATTCTAGCGGAGTTCGTCATCTGGCAAGACAACCGCAAAAACAACCCCTAACCCAACCGATTGTACAAAGCCCCCAAAGCTGTGTATGATCATTCCATGCAAATCATCAACAGCTACATGGACAAAACGGTAATTGAACAATACCTTCTTTGTTTCGTTCCTATCTGGGCAATCGGCATCGCCCTTTATGCTCTCTTCGGAACACAAGGAGGCCTCATCGGTTTCTCCGTCACAGGACTTCTCCTCATTACGGTCCTCTCGATCGTCAATGTCGTCAAGAAAAACAACAAGAAAAAGAAAACACGCCCATGAAAATCCTCTACTACCTCGAATCACGGACTCCCTTTCAACAAGTCCTCATTACGTTCGGAGTTTTCGCAGCTCTCTTCGTCATCGCCTTCCTCGTTCTGGCAGCACCTCACATTCTCCTCGGAATCGGAGCAGGTCTCCTCGCGTTCTTCGTCATTCTCGCTATCGCTAAGATAATGGTGGACACCAAGCCATGATCCAGGATATCAAAGAGTACTTCGACTACCTCGAGCCATGGCAGCGTTGGGCGTTCTACATCTCCGCAGTAATCGTCGGACTCACATTGCTTTCCCTTCTCATCGCGTTTCCAGTGGCTGTTGGTGGAATCTTAATCTCCATCCTCGTTCTCGGAGCGTTCGTCACCGTTATTGCAGTCGTTATGGACTTTATTTGGGAGAACTTCTAATGTTTAAAGAATTTGACGAATGGCTTTACAAAGAGGGACCGGGAATCCGCGTCGCAGCCTACTTCTCCCTCATCTTCATGGCAATAGGACTCACTATTCTATTGATCATCGCGACTATTCCAACACTCACGGGGCTTCTCATTGTCACAACTCTTTTCTCGGTGTCATTCGGAATCGCGACTCTTATCATGTTCTTCACAAGGCCGCGGCGTCGTCGATGAAACTCTTCTTCGGAACCTTTAAAGAACTGGCCCTACACAAACAAATCGTCCTCGTGCTACTCGCAATTCTAGCCCTTGCAGTCGCATTTTTCGTTATCGCTTTTATGTGGTACGTTGTTGCAGGCTTCGCTCTTGGATACGTCGTCATCTGGGGTGTTATCTATGCTGCAGAATTTGAAAGCGACTACAAGCACAACAGGCGCCACTCTCGCTTTCACTGATTGTACAGCCAAACTCAAACAAGATATATTAGGAACATGAACAAGTTAAATAACTTCTGGGAGTTCTTCAAAACTCTCTCGATTTCTATGCGCATTGCATCCATCATCTCAGTGTCACTCGTCCTTCTCGGCTATCTGACGCTCTGCATCGCATCTGGTGGAATCATCTTTATCGTTTCACTCGCCATTGCAGCTCTCGTCTGTACAGTCATTACGTTTCTTATTCTCGGCGACAAGTACGAAGACTACAGGCGAGAGCAACGCTACCGCGAAAACTCAAGGAACTGGTAAAAAATGATCGAATGGTTTAAAGCTCTACCCACCCCCGTAAAAGTCTCTTTCGTCTTCATCGCAACAGTCGTTCTCCTCGGTACTGCTCTCGTAACATCATCTGGAATCGTCGGCATGTGGATCATGATCGGAGTCTGGACTGTCGCTGGACTAATTGTCGCAGGAGCTATCATCGCCGTACATTACGATTGGGAATAAATGACGTACTCCTTCAAAAACGAAACCTCCTATGAGACTCTCATCGAAGCGGGACTTCCTCGTCTTCCAGAGGGTTTCACGTACAAATTCAAAATCGTTCGTTTCGGAGAAGACGCTGGAGCATTGCGATGCTCGATCCGTGAAACGTTCCTCGGCTTTATCCCGTTGTGGGCGAATTCGCGACTCTATCTTCCGTACGAAGGCTTGGGCATTGCTCAGGAATGGGACATGGAAGACATCGTCTACATCGGTAAATACACCTATGAACGAACACTCTTCCCTAAAAAGCACAAACGAGCGCAGCAATCCCGAGACGTAATGCGATTCCTCAACAGGAGACTACCGTGACAAAAACAAACGAAGTATACGAAGAGCTCGTCTCTCTCGGACTCCCTAAGCTCCCTTCTGGATACTCATTCAAGTTTTACTTTGCATCCTTCACAAGAATGAAGCACGGCTACACGACTATCGTTGACAAGAAAATCAAAGACGCTCTACAAGTTTCTCTTCGCAAACACTACTTCGGAATTCCTATCTCAGTCGGAAAGTTCTACATCGACGCTGACGAGCTTGGTGATCTATACGGACGAGACAATTACAAAGTCCTAGCCGCTGGACTTGCCACAAAAGAAGAGCTCGAATCGTCGAGAGAATGGCTTCCTGTTCATTACGTCTTTATCGGGCAAGAAGCCTGGAATGACTACGTAGAACAGGAAGAACGAAAAGAACGAATCAAAGCCACGGAAGCTCGGCGAAAAGCCTCTGTGAAAAGCCGAGGCGAAGCAACCGCTCGCTTCCGAAATAGGAGACTACCGTGAGTCATTACAAACAATACCAAGACCTTATCGATTTAGGCCTTCCAGTCCTGCCCTCTGGTTATTACTACCTCTTCGAAACAATCTCGCGCTCAGAAAACTTCGAAGAGCTCGGACGACTCACAGCTCAAATCTATAAGAAGCGTTTCCTTCTACCCGACCAAGTTTGTGCTAACCATCAACTCATAGTTCCAGGTCTCGAGGGAAACGACCACCTCTTCTACAAGTGGACCTTCAATGAGCTTGTCGAAGTCGGCACGCACGCCTTCAATGACTTCGAAAAGCGTCTCAATCACCGCGACCAAATCGGCTTCTACCTCGGAAAGAAACTACCATGACAGAACCTCGCAAAGAACTTGCCGTCCGCATTACCTACACCTCTCGTCAACAACAAGAGGCTGATGTCGCCATCGACGTTGAGACTCTCCTCGAATGGTCAGGAGCTGTTTTTCTCGACGATGTTTCTGACGAGGAACTCGCTCTCTTCATCGAGCAGCACGATCCCGAATCTATGATCGGTTGGGGCGCACTTGATGAACTCACCATCGACGAGGTGAACCGTCTTGTCTAAAATCCCCGTAAACGTCACCTATGAAGTGACCAAGACCGTCCGAACAGAAATCTGCATTGATGCGGATGAATTCCAAGAATGGGTTGGAACAGACGAAAAGCCTACTGATGATCTTGTAAAAGAATTTCTTGATTCGGGTGATGACTACCAACTCAAGTCTCTTCTAGGTGAACAACTAGGCTACGACGTTTATGTCGCTCTCGATGCGGTAGAGGTCTGCACCCATGTCGTCTAAAATCCTTTCACCCGAAGAACTCATAGCGGACATCCGTGATATCATCGCAAACAGCTATCACGCTACAGGAACGACTGTCGCTCACGCTCTTCTTCAAAAGTACATCATCATCGACTCTCCGAAGATTAACTACAAAGAGGAAGAGGACTTCGAAATCACAGCTGATGGCGTGACACTCGACGGCATTCGTGCGAATCTTGATAGTTACCGAGACACGCCTTACCGTCTGTGTGAAGCTGCTGACGACTACCGTGAAATGGAAGCCGTTGAAGAAGCATACGAGGACTTCAGTGTCGTCTCTAACAAATTCAAAGCACTCGCAGCAAAACTCTACATTACAGCAAACTTGGGACTCGTTGATGCTGTCGTAACCGTGTCAGAAGAAGGCTTCACGTTTAACAGCATTCCTCATCACGAGAGATCGCAGTACCTCGAGATGGCGAAATCGGCTCTTAAGTTCGTAGAAGACAGCACGCCTAAGCCAACTCCTTCCACGCCAGACTTCAACCGAACCGCTCCTGCCAGCCCTTGGCAAGGAATTCAAGGACGATAATGACAAAACAGCCACTAAAAGTTCCTGAGCTACCTGAGGGATGGTTCTTTGAAGTATCTGAAGACACCCTTCTTACCTTCTATAAAGTAGCCCTGTATCGTCCTCGTAAGTTCCTAGGTATCTCCTACAACGCTCTAGTCGATCGCACATTTGTCTACGAAGGTTACGAAGCAGAAGATGTCCAAGAAGCGATGGAACGCCTCATAGACGCTGTCAACGCACGTAAAGATTATCGAGCCGCTACATCCCGTCTTGTCGGCAAATACCCACCGAAAGAGCTATGAAAACTCCAGAACTTCCTAAAGGCTACTTCTTCCGAGTGTACTACGGTGAACCATATGTCTCAGAATTCTCGTATCAAACTGAGTACCCTTCTGACGTAGTTGAAATCCGACGTAAGCACTGGTGGGGTGGTTCATCTCACGTCTACAGCCGAAAAATCAGTAAAACTGGCCAACGAACTCCAGCGACTCCTGAACAGATTCATTCCGCCATGGCAACAACAAAATTCGGCTGGGAAGAGCGTCTCGAAGAGAAGCGACAGATCGAAAAACTTTACGGCGACTACCCTCCTAAGGAACTATGACAACGCTTCAACTTCCAGAATTACCACCTCATCAGTTCTGGCAAATCGATGAGGCACGACAATTTGTTACGCAGTTCTCCGGGTATAATTCACAAGACCTTTTCAAAAAAGTTCTTGTGATTAAGCTGATGGTGAATGACACTGAGCCAGCTCATGAAAAATCATTCTTAGGTCTCTTCAAAAGAACAGTTCCAGAAAAGTCTGAGCCTATTATGTTGTCATCTGCCGTTCTGTCTCACCGACACGCTCCAAACGTAGACGATGATGGCTTTCCAGTGCCTACCGACGAAAGTGTCGTTCGTGCTGCGCAAGAAGCTCTTGATTTATGGAAGACCGCAGTACGTAAACAGGACGAGCTTAACTCTTCCTATAGAAAATATGTAGGCAACTACCCACCAAAAAGACTAGGACAATGACTCACTACTCTGAAAACCCCGGCATGGTCCGTTTTGACCGCTTTAAAGCAGGCGGCAAATGGTACGACACCTATGAACTTGACATGTATGGTTCCTACTCAACGGGACCAACCCCATACGAAGCTTTCCGAGAAGCGTTCGCCAACTCTGAACGTTTCGGAGCAAAATGGGTAGATAATTGGCTCGATCAGGGCCACTTCATTGTCTGCCTTGAACCCTACCACGAATACTCCCACCCCATCTGCCTAAAATCAAAGGACTTCTAATGTTTGACGACATGGACATCACTGAACTACTACCTAAAGGTTTCTACATCGAGGATCAAGCCGTTGGTTCTCTCGACAGCCTTATGATTCTCTATACGATCTCCCTCTTCCGTAAGCGTCTTTTCCGCAAGCCTGAGCTGGTCCACTCAATCACCGCTGATTACTACCCAACCATCCAGGGCCAACGTGATCTTAAGCTAGAGCTACTTGATCACGCTCTCTCTCTCAGTCGCTTGACAGATAGCGATTGTACAAGAAACGCACTCTATAGTACTATCTAACTATCAACACCAAACAACAAGAAAGCTAACATGGACTTCACTTTTATTTTCATCATCCTCGGTATCCTTCTAGCAGGTGGCGCTCTCACAATGGTAGCAATCACCCACCGTACCAAGAAAAAGGAAAAGAAAGCCGAGGAAGCTCGCCTCAAACAAGAAGCTGAAGACGCAGAAGACGAGCTTATTGCTCAAGAAGCTCTTAACCGTTTTACTGGTTACCCGTCGAATGACACTACGCCCGAAGCTGAAGTCGAAAAGGACTCTGAGTCTCTAACTCGCAAACAAGCCGCAGCTCGTCTCAAGCACCCGACCTACTACCGCCGTGAGGACCTTGTCAACAAGAATCAAAAGCCTGGTCTTTACGTAGACAGTCAGGATATCGTTCGTGCTAATGGTCTTAACGATTTTGTTGCAGCAGCTATCATCGCTGATGCTATCTCTGATAACAATGACGCAGTCATCGAGGAACAGCAGAACGACATCGAGGAACTTCAAGCTGAAGTAGAATCCCTCAAGGACGAAGTTCCCTCCTTCGAAGAGGAAGTTTACTCTGAGCCGGAACCTCAGGACACCGCTCCTGAATCCTCAGACGACTGGAGCTCTAGCTTCGAGTCTCCTTCCGTAACAGAAAGCTCTTCCTCTTCTTCTAGCGATTGGAATTCAGGTTGGTCAGCACCATCCGAGACATCGTCCTCATCTTCGGATTCTTCATCGTCTTCTTCCTGGTCGTCAAGTTCTGACAGCTCCAGCTCTAGCAGCTGGTCTTCTAGCTCGGACTCAGGTTCTTCCTTCTCCGGTGGATCAGACTGGTAAAAATGACAACCATTCCTTTCGCTGATCTGCTGAAGGGCGTCTGCTCATCTATCGAGGTTTCGGCTTCGATGGATGAGCGGTTCGTAATGCAGGCTGAGTGCGACCACCAAAAGTTTATTTTTGCCGGTTATATCGATAGCCGCACTGGTCTGGATTTTATTCGGCGAATTCAGAACTTCCACGATCTAGCAAAGGAACAGAACTTAATTGCTTCCTAATCAAAAGCGAGCTATCATTCTCGCTCAAACCGAAATCGAAGAGTTTGACTTCATGGGAGTCTTCGAACTTTTTGAAGATGAAGAACTATCAACAGAAGACGTCGAAGAGATTCTCGGCTACGCCCAGGAACTTTCAATCTACGTTCCGGAGTCCTGGTATGACAATTAAATACTTCGTTCCAAAGCCTATCACTCGTGCCGCCGTTCAATACCTCGATCCTGAGAACCACGAAAACCTAAATAACCTTGTCGAGTTTACGAATGGTAGATTCCGTATTGTTGGATATCCTCGAGACGTGAAAGCGCAAGTCTATGATTACCTTCACGACACGTGGGTTACTGTGAAAAAGGGTGACTGGGTTATTCGTGGAACTCTTGGGGAATTCTATCCTCACGATGGAGAACTCCTCAAGCATAACTACGATGAGCAGGTTCCCGAGTGACTCCAGTAGGCGGTGTGATTCTATTCCTTGTACTCGTAGGACTTCCTATACTAGTCGGCGTTGTGATTGGCTGCGGACTAAATCCGTTTGAAGCGTACTCCGACGGTAAGAAGTATCACCGTAAGTTACGTGAAAAGCAATACTCATACGGTTGGGGTACTTCAGCTAAAGACCTTTACGAAGACTATTCAAAAAAGTCAGCATTCATGCAAGATATTTTTGCTCTAGGCATCGAAGCGCAAAAACGCAAAGACGTGCGAGACAAGACAAACGCAGCAAAGAGGTCTGAACGCTTTCAGAAGCTGATAGACAATAACGAATAAGATACAATAGCTAAAAATTAGGAAGGCCTCTCATGTCTTTTATCTTCGCACTCGGAATCATATTTCTAGCAGGAGTCGGCGCTCTTGGCTACATTGCGTATATCAAGCATATCCGCAAAAAAGCTCAAGAAAAAGTCGAACGTTTAGAGATTGAGCGTGACACGATTAAAATCGTTGAAGAGTATAAGCGAGCCAAAGTTGCTGAGTCATGGCAAGAGTTTGACCAACAGCAATGGCAGATTCGATACGAGGCTGAACAGAAACGTCTAGCCGAAGAACAGTGATATGATAGACTCTCAACTTGGTTGGGATTACTATCATGAAAAACAAAATCAAAGATGCCTACGTAACGGCTTGGAACAAAGGACGCCATAGAAAAGAGCCACGCATTCTCCGTATTGCGTATCTTTTCATCGTGTTCTTCTCTCCTCTCGTATTCATAGCATCTGTCATTCTCCATGGAGATTTAGTGGCAGCGGTGTTTTTCACGGCCTTCCTAGCTATTGCGCACCCTTTCGCTATTTACTGTATTTTCTCGGACTTCTTCGCTCCGATCGATGACGACATCATCTGAAAAATCCCTTCTCGCTTAGCTGCGAGGAGGGATTTTTTCGTTAATTGTACAAAATATCTGACAATAGATATAGTAGATTCATGATCACCTTCAAAACAAAAACTGATACTGCAGGCGAATATGTACGGTCTACCTTCAAGCCCTTCAACTTTCCCGCTGGTGAAGCTCACACCAAGATCACCGAAAACCTAGAGGTCAGTAAAGTTGAGTTCGCTGTTCTCCAGTTTGAGACAGGAACTATCCACGACGATCTCTTCCAGCTCGCAGTCTGGTCGAACACCCTTAAAAAGGTATCACCCGAAACCCGTCGCGTCGCTATCATGCCCTATTTCCCGGGCGCTCGAGCAGACCGTGGAGACCACACTGACATCGAAGCTTACGTCAACTTCCTCAAGCCACTCGAACTAGACCAACTCATCGTCTTCGACATCCACTCCCAAATCGGAGCAGAACTACTCTCAGGTTCGGCTCGCTCTATTCGATATGTCTACCCTGAAGACCTCTTCAAGGAAACGTACGCCAAGACCTTCCTTCCGACATATGAAGCTGTTATTGCGCCTGACGCTGGTGCAGCTTTACGAGCTCGAGAAGTAGCCGATGTTCTTGGCATTCCCGCTCTGACTGCGACAAAGACTCGCGATCCTGAAAATGGCCACCTCTCCGACTTCGTGGCTCCGGCTGGAATTGACGACGATGATGACAAGAAATACCTCATTGTTGACGATATCTGCGATGGCGGCGGAACGTTCATGGGTCTAGCGGAAGCGTTGGGTCTTTACTCGACTCAGCTCGATCTATACGTGTCACACGGCGTGTTCTCTAAACGAGCACTTCAGGAGCTACCGGAGTATTACGGGGACATCTTCACCACTAACTCTTATAACCCATCACGTGATCTAAACATGCACATAGAGACGCTCGAGGAGAACATCTTCCATCGTTTCGATATTGTACATTTGCTCGAATCGTATATAAAGTACTAATTAATGAATGACATCGAAAAATTCTACTGGTGCACCTGGATTCCAAAAATTTTCTTCATCGTTTTATGGCTCTTAACAGGTAACCTCGGATGGCTCATTGGTTGGGCCATTACCACTCTCGCAGGACTCGTAGTACTTGCTTTCACTTTCATCAACATTCAAAAGGAAATTAACAAACTAAAATGACTAACAACCCTACCGCTCCTCTCTTCTACACCGACGCGTACAAGCTAGATCACCGTCGTCAGTATCCTGAAGGTACGACTGGCGTCTACAGCAACTACACTAACCGCGGTTCTCGCATTCCTGAGATTGACCATGTTGTCCACTTCGGACTTCAGGCATTCCTTCAGAAGTTCATGATGGATGCTTTTGTTCCCTTCTTTGAAGCTGACGAGGATGAAGTTGCAGAAGAGTACACCCGAAAAGTTACAGCAATTCTTGGACCGAATGAAGTCGGAAATGACCACATTCGAGCTCTTCACCGAAAGGGATACCTTCCGCTTCGCTTCTGCGCAGTTCCAGAGGGAACGCTCGTACCTTTACGAGTACCATCTTTCACCATCGAAAACACCGATGACGATTTCTTCTGGCTTGTAAACTACATTGAGACTATTGTCTCCGCTTCCGTATGGCAAGCATCCACCTCAGCAACTCTCGCCTACCACTTCCGACAGATTTTGGACAATGGAGCAAAACTCACCTCATCAACACCCGAAGCTGTTGCCTTCCAGGGACACGACTTCTCCTTCCGTGGATTGTCTTCACTCGAAACTGCTCAAGCTTCCGGAGCCGGACATCTTCTGTCTTTCTCAGGCACTGATACACTCACAGCCCTTGACTGGATCAATCAGTACTATGCCGGTGAGAACGGCTTCGTCGGTGGAAGCGTTCCAGCTACTGAACACAGTGTTATGTGCGCTGGAGGGCAAGAAGACGAAGAGTACACCTTTAAGCGTCTCCTTAAGCTCTACCCTACAGGAATCCTCGCGATCGTTTCAGATACTTGGAGCTTCTTCGACGTCATCAATCGCGGTGGAATCTTGGATCGACTACGAGAAGACATTCTCTTCCGTGATGGAAAGCTCGTCATCCGACCAGATAGTGGCGATCCTGCTGACATCATTTGCGGAACTCAGAGAACTCGCCATGCAGAAGGTATTGATGGGGCCTGGGACACCGATGAAGAAAAGGGAGCTATTCAGCTCCTTTGGGAGCGCTTCGGTGGAACTGTCAACGACAAGGGATTCCGCGAATTGGACCCTCACATTGGTCTTATCTACGGAGACTCGATCACTTCTGAACGAGCTCGGGATATCATTGAGCGGCTAGCCGAAAAGGGCTACGCTTCCACGAACGTTGTTTTTGGTGTAGGTTCTTTCACCTACCAATACAACACTCGTGACACCTTCGGTTCTGCAATGAAGGCTACCTGGGTCAAGTTCGAAGATGGCACCGAGAAGAACATCCAGAAAAACCCGAAGACCGACAATGGCCTGAAGAAGTCTGCTACTGGCCGTCTCGCAGTCATGACGAAGCGAGCAACTGGTGAACTGTACCTCGTGCAGGAAGCTGAGCCGTGGCAAGAAGAGAACAGCCGTCTCCAGCCTGTTTGGGAGAACGGCGAGTTCCTCAAGTACCAGTCCTTCGCTGATGTCCGCAACAGCCTCAAGGTCAGCTCCTCTGTCGTCAACAAAGTAGAGGTCTAAGGTCAAGGTATGGAATTCTTGCTGATTATTCCAATTGGATTTATCATCGGTGTTCTTTGGTTCATCTGGATTATCATCAAAGATAATCGTGAATTTAAAGCGATTCGTAAAGAGCAAGACACTACTCGAGCTCAAGAGGCTGCAAAACTTCAAAAATTAATCAACAAAGACCTTGCGTTCTTCGATTTTGAAACCGAGCTTGTCGCAACAGGAATGCCCGCTAACAAAAAGATTCCATACCTTACCAACCGCCATGCGATCAGGAGAGCAGCTGAGGCTCAGTACGACAGCTACTACAGCTCGACACAGTTCATGTCGATCTACTCTCCTGATCGCAAGGTCATCCGTCTTGAGATGTTCGCTTGGCGCATGAATGAATACGACGCTGATGCTGCGCTTAAATACTGCCTCTTCACTAAGGGTGCAACGAAAGTCTCCATCCCACGTCTCCTTCAGAGCATGCTCGCAGCGTGACCCAACCTCAAGTGTACAGTTCTAGCACCCTAGGATATAATAAGACTATGAATACACTACCAGAAGAAACGGTCACCCTATTAAAGGAACTCCGTTCAACAAATGCAGATGAACTCCACGCCTTTACGAAGGCATTGAATGACGCTGGTTGGCCACTACGAACCATCGCAACAGCCACTGGTGTCGGACATTCAGCCGTAGCCGCATGGAAGCGTAAGGCTGACTTCGAAACGACCTATCCCATCCCTGTCGTACCTGAGAAGCTACTGAAGACGTCCACAAAGCCGACCAAGCCTAAGGTTGAGATACCTATTGAGGACCAGGAACGCATCACAGAGCTTAGCGGTATGGCTTCTATGGTACGTGGTCGCACTCCCAAGGATTCTCCGTATCGAATCGCTGCTGACGAGCTAGCCGAGCTCTTCTACAAGTACAAGACAATGGGTGCTTCATACGAGGTACTTGCAACCTTGGCAGGCGTCACTCGACGCTCAGTTGCACAGCGATTGGAGAAGCGTGAACGAGACCTCGGACTATCTAACGGCAAGTAGCGTCCACTTCGACCTCTTCCCAGCATCCATTTTCAACTGCAACTCGGGTTCTCGAGCTCACTTCAGCGACCAGCTTCGAGTCATTGCAACAGACCAATACCTCATCGGATGGTTTGACCCTAAAGAGGTCGTCTTCGTGAAGAAGATTGTGACTGTGAAACGGAAGTCATTCAAGGAATGGGAAGTCATCGCCACGGATGATGATTCATACATCATCACGAAAACCTCTGGCTGCGGTTGCGGAAGCTCACTTAAATCTTTCCATCCATTCGCTGGAGTTCCCTTCGCTCCTCGTTTCTAGAAAGGAACTGTATGTCAGTCGGTAACTCAACCCCAAAACTTAACTGGGGTGAAGCCAATTCTGAAGCGCAACAACCCACAATCCCTATCGGGTGCGCGATGTGCGCATTCGAAGAGACTGATAATCCATTGACTCAGGTTTTCTTCTGGGGTGGATCATCATATTGCATGAATCATCTATTAGCATTAAGGACACAATGACAGCCATTCAAACTGTAGCTAAGGTAGCCGTTCTCGGCTTAGCAACATTCCGCCTCACGAAACTCGTAACAACTGATGAAGCAACTCGCCCGCTTCGCGAGGGTATTCTTCATTCACACCACAACCCGAAACTTGAGTACTTCTTCTCCTGTCCCTGGTGCGTATCTATTTGGGCTGGTGCTGGTTTAGTAGCTCTCGATAAGTTTGCACCAGATTTCAGCAAATCAATTCAGAGCGTACTAGCAGCGAGTGCAATTACAGGAGTCATTGACACCGTTCTGTAGTGTAGTATAATTAGATTGAGCATTAATACTACATTTGAGGTGTCACGTGGGACTATTTTCGAAGAACCCGAACGCCGATGAAGTCGCACCAGTCGA
>Ga0307413_10000034_pt1 | contig 34768 bp, 30 predicted proteins | sample DK1Ometagenome_3_FD_203714 | JGI IMG/M metagenome (GOLD analysis project Ga0307413, IMG submission 203714) | Maize rhizosphere microbial communities from greenhouse at UC Davis, California, United States - DK15-O-2 | ecosystem: Host-associated > Plants > Roots > Rhizosphere > Soil | place: USA... | reverse complement strand
CGGCGACGCCGCTCGCTACGCGGGCGACCTGGCGTTCCCACGGTTCGTCACCGAGGGCTGAGGCCGATGGCGGATCGCGGCGAGCGGGGCGGACGTACCGAGCGGGCCGGCGGCAGCGGCCGCCGCGGCTCGTCCGGCCGCTCGCCGGCCGCCGCGGGCCGGGGCCGCCGGCCGGTGTCCGGACGCAACGGGTCCGCCGGGTCCGCCAGCTCGCGCTCGGGTGGTGCCGCGGCCAGGGGCCGCCGGCCGGTCCGGCCCAACCAGACGCGGCGCGGCGCGGCAGCGTTCGGGCTGTCCACCACCCGTCGGGCGGCGGTGGTGGCGATCGTGGTGTGCGCGCTCGCGCTGAGCGTGGCGGTACCGCTGCGCACCTATCTGGCCCAGCGGTCCGACGTGCAGGCCACCGAGCAGCGGGTGGCGTCGTTGCAGAAGCAGGTGGACGAGCTGGAGCGGCGCCGCGCCGGGCTCGCCGACCCGGCGCAGGTCGAGGCCGACGCGCGGCGTCGGCTACGGTTCGTGATGCCGGGGGAGACGCCGTACCTGGTGGAGCTGCCCGGTGATCGGGGCGGCATGGGCGGCGGCCAACCGGCCGGTACACCGGCCCCGCCCGGGGCCTGGTTCCAGCAGCTGTGGGGGACGGTCGTCGCCAGGTGAGTGTGTTGCCAGATCAGTGCCGCCGGACGGGTGCCGGACGGAGGGTCGCCGGATGAGTGCCTTCGAGACGGTGTCCCAGGCCGACCGCGACGAGGTCGCGCGCCAGCTCGGCCGCGCGCCGCGGGCGATGCGCGCCGTCGCGCACCGCTGCCCGAGCGGACACCCCACCGTGGTGCAGACCAGTCCCCGGCTGCCGAGCGGCGAACCGTTCCCGACGCTGTACTACCTGACCTGCCGGCGGCTGGCGAAGCTGATCAGCAGGCTGGAATCCGGCGGGGTGATGGACGAGATGACGCGGCGGCTCGGCGAGGACCCCGCGCTGTCCGCCGCCTACCGCGCCGCGCACGAGGCCTACCTGGCCGAACGGGACGCGATCGAGACGCTGGGTACGCACGTCACGGCCGGGGGAATGCCCGGCCGGGTGAAGTGTCTGCACGCGCTGGTGGCCCACTCGCTCGCGGTGGGCCGTGGAGTGAATCCCTTCGGCGACGAGGCTCTTGATCTTCTCGCAGATCAGTGGCCCAGCGGGTCGTGCACGGCGGGGTGACTGATACGTTCGCTCGGACGGCCAAAAGGGCAACTGTTAACGACAGCTCGCGCCGATTGCTTCTCCGGAGCACCTGAAGCGGTGACTTTCCGCGACGGATGAGGCATGGTGGGAACTCGGTCCGGTTCGTCCGGCCGAGTTGCACGGTCGGCGGTTTTCGCCGGCGAACCCACGTGGGAGGGACGGGGTGGCGGTGGCCCGCAGGTCTACAGCCAGGTCCGCGCTGAAGCCAGCGAGCGGAAAACACAGGCGGACGCGCCGCGGGGCGCGCAAGGGCCTGGCGGTCGCGGCGGGTGTCGCGATGCTGGTGCCGGTGGTCGCCGCGAGCCAGCCGGGCAGCCTGGCGCTGGCCCATACCGCCGACGACACGCCCCTCGCGGCGGTCGGTCGTGGACTCATCGGTCTCGCCGACCCGAGCTCGGTGGGCGCGGACGGTCGCGCCGGCACCGACACCGAGGTCGGCCAGGAGATCCTGAGCGTGGCCGGCAGCGCGCAGCTGCTCGCGCTCGGCGCGGGGGCCGAGGTGACCCTGCCCAGCGGCCCGCTCGGCATTCCCGGCGCGGCCCTGGACGCCTACCTGAAGGCGGAGCGGACGCTGGCGGTCAGCACGCCCAACTGCCACATGACCTGGTCGCTGCTGGCCAGCGTCGGTCGTATCGAGTCCAACCACGCCCGCGGCGGCAAGGTCGACGCCAAGGGCACCACGGTGACCGCGATCCTCGGCCCGGTGCTCAACGGCGGCGGGTTCGCCGCGATCGGCGACACCGACGGCGGCGCGCTCGACGGCGACGGCCGGTGGGACCGCGCGGTCGGCCCGATGCAGTTCATCCCCTCCACCTGGAAGGGCTACGCCTCGGACGGCAACGGCGACGGCATCGCCAGCCCGCACAACGTCTACGACGCCGCGCTGGCCTCCGGGCGCTACCTGTGCTCCGGCAACCTGGACATGAACGCACCGCAGCAGCGGGCCGCCGCGGTGTTCCGCTACAACCACTCGAACAGCTACGTGCGCACGGTGCTGATCTGGGCGGACGCGTACGCCAAGGGGGTCACCCCGCTGCCGCAGACCCCGGTGCCGCCGGTGGACCAGTTGGCACTGGTGCCGCCGGTGATCCCGGGCGTGCCGTCGACCCCGTCGAGCGGCACCAGCTCGGCGACCGCCCCGGTGCCGCCCCCGTCCTCGTCTTCGCCGTCCACGTCGAGTTCCTCGGCGACGTCCTCGTCGTCCGTGCCGCCGACCTCGTCCACCTCGTCGTCGACGACCACGCCGCCCACGAGCAGCCCGAGCTGCGAGCCGACCAGTTCGCCGACCCCGACGAGCACCACCGCCGAGTCCGGGGTCGAGTCGACCGCGTCGAGCACCGTGTCGGCGCCGGCATCCGGTGTGGAGGAGACCAGCGCGCCGAACGAGCCGCAGGACGAGTCGACGACCGCGAACCCGCCGACGACCAGCCCGACTCCCGGCTGTCCCTGAGCCGGCGGCCCGTCACCGGGTCTGCCGCGACCTCGAGACACCAACTGGCGCCAGAATGGGCGTATGGCACGGGTAGCAGCGATCGACTGCGGCACCAACTCCATCCGCCTGCTGGTGGCCGACGTCACCGTCGGCACCGACGGCTCGAGCACGCTGCGCGACGTACACCGCGAGATGCGGATCGTGCGGCTCGGTCAGGGCGTGGACGCGACCGGTGAGCTGGCCCCGGCGGCCGTTCGCCGCACCGCGGACGCGCTCGCCGACTACGCGGTGACCGCGCGGCGCAAGGGCGCTCAGGCAGTGCGCATGGTCGCCACCTCGGCGACCCGCGACGCGCGCAACCGCGACGGGTTCTTCGGCATGACCGCCGAGCTGCTCGCCCCGTGGGGCGCCGCCGCCGAGGTGATCTCCGGCGACGAGGAGGCCGCGCTGTCGTTCAGCGGCGCGGTCGGCGACCTCGACCCGGCGGACGGGCCGTTCCTGGTGATGGACGTCGGCGGCGGCTCGACAGAGCTGGTGCTCGGCGACTGGGACGGCACGTCCGCGTCGATCACCGCGGCCCGCTCGGTGGACATCGGCTGCGTGCGGATCACCGAGCGGTGTCTGCCGAGCGACCCGCCCACCGAGGCGGAGATCGCCGCGGGCGCGGCCTTCGCCGGCGAGGTGCTCGCCGAGGCGTTCGCGGCGGTGCCGGTGGCGCGGGCGCGCACCTGGGTCGGTGTGGCCGGCACGGTCACCACGCTGTCCGCGGTGGCGCAGGACCTGACCGAGTACGACAGCGAGCGCACCCATCTGTCGCGGTTGAGCCGCGCGGATCTGGACCGTGTCGCGACCACCCTGCTGACCGCCGACCACGCCGCCCGCTCGGCGATGGGAGCGGTGCATCCGGGCCGGGTGGACGTCATCGGCGGTGGTGCGTTGATCGTCCGCACGGTCGCCGGCCACCTCGCCGACACAGCCGGGATCACCGAGCTGCTGGTGAGCGAGCACGACATACTCGACGGCATCGCACTGTCGATTTCACCTGCCAGCTAGTGCAATGTCATGGTTGGGACATTCACGCTTTAGTGTGTGAAAGCGCTGGTGGCACCGTGTATCACGACGGCACGTGCTCGATCGTGACTACTTTGTGACACCCCCGCGCGTGAGTTGACTCAGTTGTGCGGTTAGCTTCCACACACGCTCACGGGAGCGGTCCGGTTCAAATGCCCCGCGGGTCGACCGAGCCGGCGCACGCCCGCCGAGGAGTCCAAAATTGCTGGAGGAGTACCCATGCGTAGACCACGCTGGATAGCGGCGTCGGTTATGCCGCTCGCCGTAGCGCTCGCGGTCGCGGGCTGCGGTAGCAGCGACACTGGAAGTGGCAGCTCGAGTGGTTCGTCCACTGGAGACGAAGGCGACACCAACGCCGCCATTTCGATCTTCGGTACCGAGCCGGAGAACCCGCTGGTGCCGAGCAACACGACGGAGACCGGCGGCGGCAAGATCCTGGACGCCATGTTCACCGGTCTGACGATCCTCGACGGCACCACCAACGAGTCGAAGAACGCCGTTGCGAAGAGCATCGACACCACCGACTCGAAGACCTTCAAGGTCACCCTGAACGAGGGCTGGAAGTTCCACGACGGCACCGAGGTCAAGGCGAAGAACTTCGTCGACGCCTGGAACTTCGCCGCGTACTCGCCGAACGCCCAGCAGTCGGCCAGCTTCTTCGAGCAGGTCGAGGGCTACAAGGACGTTCACACCGAGGACCCGGACGGCACCGACGGCCCGCAGACGGCTCCCGAGCCGACCGCCAAGACCATGTCCGGTCTGAAGGTCGACGGCGACTACGCCTTCACCATCACCCTGTACGACCCGTTCTCGGTGTTCCCGCTGAAGCTCAGCTACAGCTCGTTCTACCCGCTGCCGGACTCGTTCTTCACCGACCAGAAGGCCTTCGAGGCCAACCCGGTCGGCAACGGTCCGTTCAAGTTCGTCTCCCGTACCCCGAACACCGACGTCAAGCTCACCCGCTTCGACGACTACAAGGGCTCGGACAAGGCGCACGTCAAGGACGTGACCATCAAGATCTACGACAGCAGCGAGGCCGGCTACCAGGCCGTCGTGTCGGGTGACCTCGACTTCATCGACACCATCCCGCCGTCGTCGCTGGCCGGTGACAAGTGGAAGTCCGACCTGCCGGAGCGCGGCGCGTCGACCGAGTACCTCGGCCACCAGCACCTGGCGTTCCCGCTGTACGACCCGCAGTACAAGAACGCCGACCTGCGTCGGGCGATCTCCATGGCCATCAACCGGCAGGAGATCATCGACAAGATCTTCGCCGGCACCAAGGTCGTGGCTGACGGCTGGACCAACCCGAAGGTTCCGGGCTACACGAAGGGCCAGTGCAAGGAGGCCTGCACGTACAACCCGGAGAAGGCCAAGGAGGCGCTCGCCAAGTCCGGCTTCACCGGCAAGATCGAGCTGACCACCAACGCCGACGGCGGGCACAAGGAGTGGATGGAGGCCACCTGCAACAGCATCAAGAACGCGATCGGCCTCGAGTGCAGCTACGCTCCGATCCCGACCTTCGCCGAGACCCGGCAGAAGATCAACGCCAAGCAGATGACCCAGATCTACCGCTCCGGCTGGGTCGCCGACTACCCGTCGATCGAGAACTTCCTGTCGCCGCTGCTGCGCACCGGTGGTTCGTCCAACGACGGTGAGTACTCCAACCCCGCGTTCGACGCGAAGCTGACCGAGGCCGACAAGGCCCCGAGCGTGGACGAGGCGAACAAGCTGTACCAGGAGGCCGAGCGTCTGCTGGAGGCCGACATGCCGACGATCCCGCTGTGGTTCCAGACCGCGCAGTACGGCTGGTCCGAGCGGCTGGACAAGGTGAAGCTCACTGCGTTCCGTGAGCTGGACCTGTCGCAGGTCATCGTCAAGAAGTAAGGTTCGCGGTATCTGACCTCCGGGCCGGGGTGCAACGTCGCATCCCGGCCCGGAGTTCGAATGGAGCATCGATATGGGCCGCTACATCCTGCGTCGTCTGCTGCAGTTGATCCCCGTGCTCATCGGGACCACCTTCCTCATCTACTTCCTGGTCTGGAGCCTGCCCGGCGACCCGTTCGCGGGCAAGTGCGGAGACCGGCCGTGTCCCGACGCCTACATCAACGCGATGCGTGAGAAGTTCAACCTGAACGACTCGATCTTCGTGCAGTACGGCAAGTACATGCTGAACGTCCTGCAGGGCAACTTCGGCGAGACGTTCAACGGCATCCAGGTCGGCGAGCGCATCGCGCTCGCGTTCCCGGTCACTCTCAAGCTCGCTGTGGTCGCGCTCGTCGTCGAGGCTCTCATCGGCCTCACTGCAGGCATCCTCACCGGTCTGCGTGGCCGTGGTTTCCTGGACAACCTGGTGCTCGTCTCCACCCTGTTCCTGATCTCGCTGCCGACGTTCGTCACCGGTTTCGTGCTGCAGATCCTGTTGGGACTGGAGTGGGGGATCATCAAACCGACCGTCCAGTCGGGAGCGCCCTGGTCCCAGCTGATCGTGCCGGGCTTCGTCCTCGGCAGCCTGTCCATGGCCTACGTGACCCGGTTGACCAGAACCGCCATCGCCGAGAACAAGCGCGCCGACTACGTGCGCACCGCGACCGCCAAGGGGCTCACGCAGCGCCGGATCGTCGGTGTGCACCTGCTGCGCAACTCCGCCATCCCGGTGATCACGTTCCTCGGTACCGATCTCGGCGCGCTGATGGGCGGTGCCATCATCACCGAGGGCATCTTCGACATCAAGGGCATCGGCAACCTGGTGTACCGGGCGGTGCTGAGCAAGGAAGGCGTCATGGCCACCGGGGTGATCACCCTGCTGGTCCTGGTCTATCTGTTGATGAACCTCATCGTGGACCTGCTGTACGCCGTTCTCGACCCAAGGATTCGTTATGACTGATCCAGCCTCCGCCGCGGGCGGCGCGGCCGTCACGGAGCACGCGTCCGACTTCGTCTCCGCGGCTGAGCAGGCGTCCGCCACGTCGAACAAACCCCGCAGCCTGGCGCAGGACGCCTGGTACGACCTGCGACGCCGGCCGCTGTTCGTCATCGCCGGCGCGCTGATCCTGCTGATCCTGCTGATGGCCGCGTTCCCCACCCTGTTCACCTCGGTGGATCCCACCTACGCCGAGTTGTCCAGGGCGCGGCAGGGCCCGTCGGCGGATGCCTGGTTCGGCTACGACGCGCAGGGTGCGGACATCTACGCCCGCACCATCCACGGCGCCCGCGCTTCGGTGGTGGTCGGCGTGCTGGCCACCCTGCTCACCGTGCTGATCGGCGGCACGATGGGCGTGATCGCCGGCTACGCGGGCGGTTGGGTGGACGGTCTGCTGTCCCGTATCGCGGATGTCTTCTTCGGACTGCCGTTCGTGCTCGGCGCGATCGTGATCCTGACCTCGTTCCGCGCGGCCGGCGGCAACAAGCCGGTCGCCATCGTGGGCATCGTGGTGTTCTCGCTGGCCATCCTCTCCTGGCCGGTGACGATGCGGATCATGCGCTCGGCCGCGATCAGCGCCAAGCAGCAGGACTACGTGAAGGCGGCGCGGGCACTCGGCGCCAAACCGAGCCGGATCATCCTTCGGCACATGTTGCCGAACTCGGCGGCACCGGTGCTGGTGTACGCCACCATCGCGCTGGGTTCGTTCATCGGGGCCGAGGCGACGCTGTCGTTCCTCGGGCTCGGGCTGCGCAGCCCGGTCGTGTCATGGGGCGTGATGATCAGCGACTCCGGTACCTGGATCCGTGTCGCTCCCCACCTGCTGCTGTTCCCCGCCGGCTTCCTCGTCATCACCGTGCTCGCGTTCGTGATGCTCGGTGACGCCGTGCGGGAAGCGCTGGACCCGAAGATGAGGTGACAATTGTCCACTGTGGACATCGAAGGTGCGGGTGAGCGTGCGGGCGGCGACCTGCTCACCACCGAGCACCTGCTTGAAGTGAAGGACCTCTACGTCGAGTTCCACACCCGCGACGGTGTGGCGAAGGTGCTCAACGGCGTCAGCTACCACCTCGACGCCGGTGAGACCCTCGCCGTGCTGGGCGAGTCGGGCTCGGGCAAGAGCGTGACCGCGCAGACCATCATGGGCATCCTGGACATGCCGCCCGGTGTGATCGCCGGCGGCAACGTCTACTTCCACGGCGAGGAGCTGCTGTCCGCCTCGGCCCAGCGTCGCCGGGAGCTGCGGGCCAGCGGCATCGCCATGGTGTTCCAGGACGCGCTGTCCGCGCTGAACCCGGTGTTCACCGTCGGGTTCCAGATCGAGGAGCAGCTGCGGATGCGCCGCGGCATGTCCCGCCGCGACGCCCGCAAGCGCGCGGTCGAACTCCTCGAGCTGGTGAAGATCCCCAACGCGGCCCGCCGGGTGCGGCAGTATCCGCACGAGTTCTCCGGCGGTATGCGGCAGCGCGCGATGATCGCGATGTCCCTCGCGCTCGACCCCGAGGTGCTCATCGCCGACGAGCCGACCACCGCGCTGGACGTCACCGTGCAGGCCCAGATCATGGACCTGCTCAAGGAGATCCAGGTCGACCGCAGGATGGGGATGATCCTCATCACCCACGACCTCGGGGTGGTCGCCGAGGTCGCGGACCGCATCGCGGTGATGTACGCCGGCCGGATCGTGGAGCAGGCCGACGCCGCGTCGCTGTACCGCAATCCCGGTCACCCGTACACCCTCGCGTTGTTGGACTCGCTGCCCAGGCTCGACCAGCGTGGCCAGACCCTGAACACCATCAAGGGTCTGCCGCCGAGCCTGCTCAACATCCCGTCGGGGTGCCCGTTCAACCCGCGGTGCACGCGGGCCCAGGACGTGTGCCGCACGGAGGTCCCTGCCGCGGTGGAGATCGGTCTCGGCCGGCTCAGCCGCTGCCACTTCGCGGAGGAGGTCGTCAGCGGTGGCTGACGCAGAGATCGACCACACCGACGACCCGCAGCAGGCAGACGTACGGCCCGCCGCTCCCCAGGTCGACGACCACTACGTGCCGGCGCCGGTCAGTGACCCGATCATGCAGGTGCGGGACCTGACCAAGCACTTCCCGGTCAAGGTCGGCGTGCTGTTCAAGCGGACCGTCGGGCACGTCAAGGCCGTCGACGGCATTTCGTTCGACCTGCAGCGCGGCGAGACCCTCGGCGTGGTCGGCGAGTCCGGTTGCGGCAAGTCCACGCTCGCCCAGGTGCTGATGAACCTGGAGAAGCCGACCGGCGGCTCCGCCCTGTTCGAGGGCAAGAACATCTTCGACATGCACGGCGCGGAGATGCGGCGGCTGCGCCGCAACATCCAGATCGTGCTGCAGGACCCGTACACCTCGCTGAATCCCAGGATGACCGTCGGCGACATCGTCGGCGAGCCGTTCGAGATCCACACCGAGGTGGCGCCGAAGGGCGACCGGCAGAAGAAGGTGCAGGAGCTGCTGGACGTGGTCGGGCTCAACCCCGAGCACATCAACCGCTACCCGCACCAGTTCTCCGGCGGTCAGCGCCAGCGCATCGGCATCGCCAGGGCGCTCGCCCTGCGGCCCAAGGTGATCATCTGCGACGAGCCGGTGTCCGCCTTGGACGTGTCCATCCAGGCGCAGGTGATGAACCTGCTCGGAGACCTGCAGGACGAGTTCGGACTCTCCTACATCTTCATCGCGCACGACCTCTCGGTGGTGCGCCACCTGTCCGACCGGGTCGCGGTGATGTACCTCGGCAAGATCGTGGAGATCGGGACCGAGGAGCAGATCTACGAGCGCCCGACGCATCCGTACACCCAGGCGCTGCTGTCCGCGGTGCCGGTGGCGGACCCGGCGGTGCGCGGTCAGCGGCAGATCATCCGGCTGGAGGGCGACGTGCCCAGTCCGGTCGACCCGCCGTCCGGCTGCCGGTTCCGCACCCGCTGCTGGAAGGCGCAGGAGATCTGTGCGGCGGAGGAGCCCGCGTTGGTGGACCGGGTCGCCGGTCACCCGAGCGCGTGCCACTTCGCCGAGGAGAAGTCGGTCGTCCCGTGAGGACGGCCGCGCGGAGGGTGGCGGGACTGTCGCGGTCCCGGCGCGTCGGGCGATTCACGAGGTAAGTCGGTCTGGGCGGATCGGTTCGGGGTATCGGGGTATCGGGATGTCAAAGCGAGGAGGAGTTCGCGTGCTACGGAGAAAGGTACTGCTGGCTACGCTGATCGGGCCGTTGGTGGCTGCGGGCGTGGTCGGCATCGTGTCGCCGGGTGCGACGGCCGCGCCGTTGTCGGGCGCCACGGTGGAATTCAACGTGCTCGCCGCGGACGGTGTCGACGTGCGCGCCGCCGAGGACGCGGTGCGTGCCGCGGGCGGCACCGTGCTCAAGTCCAATTCGGCCGCCGGTCTGATCACCGCGACCGCACCGGAGAGCGGCTTCAGCCAGCGCCTCGCCACGGCCAGCTCGGTCGCGGTCGTCGCGAGGTCGAAGTCGATCGGCAAGGCCCCGACCGGAACCCCGGCCGCGGTCGAGGCGAAGGCGGTCGAGCAGGAGAACAAGCTCGGCGCCCAGGGCAAGGGCAAGAAGGCTCCCGCGACCGCGGGCATGGACCCGATGGACGACCAGCTGTGGGGTCTGCGGGCGGTCCGCTCGGACCTGGCCCGCACCAAGCAGGCCGGTGACCGCCGGGTGACCGTCGGTGTCATCGACACCGGAGTGGACGGCACCCACCCGGACATCGCGCCGAACTTCAACGCCGCGCTGTCGCGCAACTTCGTCAAGGACATCCCGGTCGACGAGCTCGGCCAGGACGTCGACGGACCGTGTGAGTTCGCCGGCTGTGTCGACCCGGCCAACCACGACGACGGCGGCCACGGCACGCACGTCGCCGGCACCATCGCCGCCGCCGCCAACGGCTTCGGCATCTCCGGTGTCGCGCCGAACGTGTCGCTGGTGAACATCCGCGCCGGCCAGGACTCGGGCTACTTCTTCCTGCAGCCGACCGTGGACGCGCTCACCTACGCCGGCGACGCCGGCATCGACGTGGTCAACATGTCGTTCTACGTCGACCCGTGGCTGTTCAACTGCGACAACAACCCGGCCGACACGCCGGAGCAGCAGGCCGAGCAGAGGCTGATCAAGCGGGCGCTGACCCGGGCCATGAACTACGCCCACGACAAGGGTGTGACCCAGGTCGTGTCGCTGGGCAACGGCCACTACGACACCGGCAACCCGCTGCCGGACGCGAGCAGCCCGGACTACCCGGCCGGCACCGCGTACCCGCGCACCATCGACAACGAGACCTGTCTGACCTTCCCGGTGGAGGGCCCGCACGCCATCACCGTGTCGGCGCTGGGTCCGTCGAACAACAAGGCCGACTACTCGAACTACGGCCTCGAGACCATCTCGGTGTCCGCGCCGGGTGGCTACTTCCGTGACTACTTCGGCACCGACCAGTACCGCTCCAACGCGAACCTGATCCTGTCGACGTACCCGAGGAACGTCGCGCTCGCCGAGGGTGCTATCGACGAGGACGGCAACGTCACGCCGGACGGCGAGGCGCTCGGCGTGCAGAAGGCGTGCGACGCGTCGGGCTGCGGGTACTACCAGTTCCTGCAGGGCACCTCGATGGCGTCACCGCACGCCAGCGGTGTGGCCGCGCTGATCGTGTCGCAGTACGGCAAGAAGGGTGCCCACCACTCCTTCGGCCTGGACCCGGACAAGGTGCGTCGCGTGCTCGAGGGCACCGCGTTCGCCACCGCCTGCCCGAACCCCCGCACGGTGACCTACACCAACGAGGGCCGGCCGGCCGAGTTCACCGCGACCTGTGAGGGCGACCTCGAGTTCAACGGCTTCTACGGCCACGGAGTCGTCGACGCCTGGACCGCGGTCCAGCACGGCAAGCAGTACCTGAACTAGGCATTCGCTCCACGCGACGGCCGCCCGGGCACCAGCCCGGGCGGCCGTCGCCGTTTCCGCACCGAGTCGAGCGCCCGCCGGACGGAGCTCTACTCGGAGGTGCCCCGGCGGTTGCTGGCCGCGGTGACGAAGGCGGCGATGTCCCCGCACTGCCGGATCCGCGACGGTTCGTGCACGTACATCATGTGGCCGGCCGGGTAGTAGGCGACCTCGATGTTGTCGCGCAGGTCGGCGGGGATCGCCAGGTGTGCCAGCACGTGTTCGGTGGCGAAGTACGGGGTGGCGCCGTCGGTGTAGCCGGACGCCACGTGCACCTTCAGGTGCGGGTTGGCCCGCATCACCGAGGACAGCTTGTCCGCCACCGTCACATGGGCGTTCTGGAACTCCTTGTACGACCACGCCCCGTTGACCGACACGCTGAGCACCTCGTACGGCAGGTCCTGCCGGTAGCCCAGCTCGGTGCGCAGGTAGTGGTTCTGCGCGGCGGTGTACGCGCCCATGATCGCCGAGATCGACGGGTCGTCGGCCAGGTGTTCGCGAGCGGCGTCCGGGTCGCTGCCGGTGAACCGGCCGTCGATGCGGCCGACCACCAGCCTGCGGTCGCGCAGCAGCTCGGTGAAGAACCGCAGGTGCTCGATGCGCAGGTCCGCCCGGTCCACATAGTCCTCGGTGAGCCCGGTCAGCGAGGCCACCCTGGCCACCGCGTCGGCGCGCTCGGCGTCGGTCAGCCGCGAGCCGCGGGCGAGAGCCCACGGGTAGCCGCGCGCGGCGTACTCCTCGGCCTCGGCCAGCACGTCGGCGAGGGCCCGGTCGCCGTGTCTGCCGTGATGGTGCGCGATCGCCGCGTACGTCGGCAGGTACAGCGCGTACGGCAGGTCGTTGCCGGCGTTGAACAGGATCGTTCCGAAGTCGAGCACCGCCGACACCAGGATCAGACCGTTGAAGTACATGCCGTACCGGTACTGCAGATGGTGTGCGAGCCCGGCCGCGCGGGTGGTGCCGTACGACTCGCCGGCGATGAACTTCGGCGACATCCACCGCCCGTTGCGCGAGGTCCACAGTCGGATCACCTCGCCGACCGACTCGATGTCGGCCTGGAACCCGTGGTAGTCGGCGGGTTTGCGGCCCGACACGGCACGCGAGTAGCCGGTGGACACCGGGTCGATGAACACCAGGTCGCTGTGCACGAGCAGCGTCTCCAGGTTGTCCACCAGCTCGTACGGCGGCGGCACCGGGTCGCCGACGTCACCGCTGCGCACCCGGCGCGGACCGAGGAGGCCGAGGTGCAGCCAGAGGCTGGACGAGCCCGGACCACCGTTGAACGCGAACGTGACCGGACGCTTCGCCGGGTCCGCACCGTCCACTGTGTACGCGGTGACGAACACCTCGGCACCGGGCTTGAAGCCGTCGAAGGTGCCGTCGGTGATCACCTCCGTGCGCAGCACGACGCGGCCGGTGGTCGCGGTGTAGGCGAGCTTGCGGCGCTTGATGGTCAACGCGTGCGTGCTGGCGACCAGGTCGTCGGTCGGCTCGGCGGGAACTTCGGCCGTCGGCTGGCCGGGCTCGGTCTCCATGTCGGCACGCTACCTTTCATGAAGTCGGTGGTGCGACGACAATCCGGGCGACACCCGCTCGGCTGTGCGGTGCATGCCCGATCCGGGTGGTTGGTCGACAATGAGCCGGTGACCGACCCCGCGTTCGCACCAGCCAGCATCGCCGAGCTCGACGCCGAGGTCGTCGAGTGCCGGGCCTGCCCGCGGCTGGTGGCCTGGCGCGAGGAGGTGGCGTCGGTGAAGCGCGCCGCGTTCCGCGACCAGACGTACTGGGGCCGCCCGGTGCCCGGGTTCGGTCCGGTCGACGCGGCGCTCGGCGTGGTGGGGCTGGCGCCCGCCGCACACGGCGCGAACCGGACCGGCCGGATGTTCACCGGCGACCGCTCCGGCGACGTGCTGTACGCGGCGATGTATGCGGTCGGGCTGGCCTCGCAGCCGACGTCCACGCATCTCGGTGACGGCCTCGAGCTGTACGGGGTGCGGATCACCGCGCCGGTTCGCTGCGCGCCGCCGGCGAACAAGCCGCTGCCCGAGGAGCGCGACGCGTGCCGCCGCTGGCTCGCCGCCGAACTGCGGCTGCTGCGCCCGACGCTGCGCGCGGTGGTGGTGCTCGGCGGGTTCGGCTGGCAGGCCCTGCTGCCGGTGCTGGCTCGTGCCGGCTGGGTGGTGCCCACCCCGCGGCCGGTGTTCGGCCATGGCGTGCGGGTGGAGCTGGCCGCGACCGACGGCGGCGCGCCGCTGTGGCTGTTCGGCTGCTACCACGTCAGCCAGCAGAACACCTTCACCGGCAGGCTCACCCCGGCGATGGTCGAGGAGGTGCTGGCCGAGGCCGGCTCGACGGCCGGACTGGTGACGACGCGCCGCTGACCGGCGCCGCGACCCGCGAGCAGCGGTGCCGGCGGCCCCGCGAACATTGCGAACTCGACCCGATCCGGCGTGAGCGCTCGCCCGCGACAGCCGGGTGAGGCATTCTGCGCAACGTGCGCTCCCGGCTCGTGGCGACCCTCACGGTGGCGGCACTGTTGCTGCTCACCGTCGTGGTCGCGCGCGGGCCGTCGGCCATCCGGCCCGGGGTGCTCGACCCGATGGAACGCGGGCAGAGCCGGCCCGAGTACGCCGGACCCGAGCGGGCCGGTCCCGATCTGCTCGGCGGCATCGGCCGGATCGGGATGGTCGTGCTGCTCACCGTGATGGTGCTGTTCGTCATCGTGATGGTCCTCACCGCGCTGCAGCGGGCCCGCCGCCGGCGTCGCGGCGTGGGCCTGGCGCGGCCGCGGCTGGCCGACCTGTCCACCGCCGACCCCGCCGACCCGAGCGCGGTGCAGCTGCGTGGCGCGGTCCGCGACGCCCGCGCCGAACTGCGCAGGCGGGCCGGCGGGCCGCCCGCCGACGCGGTGATCGCTGCCTGGGTGCGGCTGGAGCGGCTGGCCGCCACCGCGGGCTCGGCGCGTGCGGCGCACCAGACGCCGACCGAGTTCACCAGCGCGCTGCTCACCCGCCACGGCGTCGACGAGCCCGCGGTGGCGGCGCTGCGCGGGCTGTACCACCGGGCCCGGTTCGGCCCGGCCGGCGCGCTGGGTGCCGCCGACGCGGTGGCCGCCGGCGACGCCCTGGACGGCATCGAGTCGGCGCTGGTGGGCTCGTGACGCCGGCCAGGGCGGGCGTGTGCGCGCTCGCCGCGATGCTGGCCGTGCTGATGGTGGCCGCGGTGCCGCTGGCCGTCCCGCTCGGTTGGTCGGTGCTGCTGTCCGTGCCGGCCGGGGCGGTCACCGCGCTCGGCTGCCTGCTCGCGCATCCGGCCGAACCGGTCTGGCAGCGGCCGCCGGACCCGCCGGCGACCACCACCGAACTGCAGGTGTCGTTGTTGTCCAGCAGGCTGGCCGAGGCGGCGCACGACCAGCGCCGCTTCGACAGCCGGGTGCGGCCGCGGCTGGTCGCGCTCGCGCTGGCCGGCCTGCGCGCCCGCCCGGAGACCCGTGACCTGACCGATCTCGACGACCCGAGGGCGGCCGCCGCGCTGGATCCGCGGCTGTACGACCTGCTCACCCGACCGACCGCGACGCTACCCGACCCGCGCACTCTCGCGGCGCTGATCACCACCCTGGAGAACCGGTGACGACCCAGCAGAGCCCCACCGAGACCGATCCCGACACCGACGGGGCCGAGCGGATCGATGTCGTGGGGGCTGCCTCGGTCACCGACATCCACGCCGACTGTGCCGCCGTGATCGCCGCGGTCGGCACCGCGGTGGTCGGCCGCACCGCGACCGTGCGGCTCGCGCTGGCCGGCATCCTGGCCGGTGGGCACGTGCTGTTCGAGGACGTGCCAGGTCTCGGCAAGACGCTGATGGCGCGCAGCCTCGCCGCCGCGCTGGGCCTGGAGTTCGGCCGCCTGCAGTGCACTCCGGACCTGCTGCCGTCCGACGTCACCGGCTCGTTCCTCTACGACCCCACCTCACGCGAGTTCAGCTTCCGCGCCGGCCCGGTGTTCACCGGGCTGCTGCTCGCCGACGAGATCAACCGCACCCCGCCGAAGACCCAGTCCGCGCTGCTGGAGGCGATGCAGGAGCACCAGGTCACCGTCGAGGGCCACACCTTCGCGCTGCGCAGGCCGTTCCACGTGCTGGCGACCGCGAACCCGGTGGAGTACGAGGGCACCTATCCGCTGCCGGAGGCGCAGCTGGACCGGTTCCTGGTGCGTCTCGACGTGGGCTACCCGCCGGTTGACGAGGAGGTCGAGGTGCTGCGCAGGCGGCTGGCCCGCCGCCGCGAGGAGGCCCCGGTGGCCGGGGTGATCGACCCGGCCCGGCTGCTCGCGCTGCAGGCCGGCGTGGAGCGGGTGGCCGTGGACGACGACATCCTGCGGTACTGCGTCGATCTCGCCGCGGCGACCAGGGCGCACCCGGCGGTCGAGGTGGGCGCGTCGCCGCGCGGGTCGCAGGCGCTGCTGGTGGTCTCGCGCGCGCTCGCCGTGCTGGCCGGCCGCGACTACGTACTGCCCGAGGACGTGAAGGCCTGCGCGGTGCCGGCCCTCGCGCACCGACTCACCCTGCGCGCCGAGACCTGGAGCTCCGGTCTGTCCACTGTGGAAGTGGTCGGCGACCTGCTGGGCAGCGTGCCCGGGCCGGCCAGCACGCGATGAGCGGCTGGCGCGGCACGGACGCGCTGTTCCGCGGCGCGGTCTGCGGGGTCGGCCTGGTCGGCGCCGGTGTGCTGCTGCACCGGGTCGAGCTGATCCTGATCGGCGCGCCGCTGCTGCTCGCGACCGTGCTCGCGGTGCGCAGGCCCGCCGAGGCGCCGAGCGTGCTGGCCCGGCCGATGCCGCGCACCGCCGAGCTCGCCAGGCAGGGCCGCTTCGTCGTCGACCTGCGACCGGGTCCGGACGCCGAGCTGGTCGCGTTGCGGCTGCCGAGATCCGGCCGGGTCGGGCCGGGTGTGGTGCACCTGGTCGGCGCCCGGCGCGCCGCCGTGCACACCGTGCTGCGCTGGCGGGAGTGGGGCGACGGGGTGGCCAGCCGGGTGGACCACCTGGTGGCCGGGCCGGACGGGCTGGTCGTGTTCGGGCCGGTGCTGGGTGCCGAGGGACGCCGGGTCGTGCTCCCGCCGGTGCGACCGCTGCCGCCCGGCCCGCTGCCGCCGCGAGTGGCCGGCCTGGTCGGTGCGCATCGCAGCGCGAGGCCGGGCGACGGCACCGAGCTGCGCGCGATCCGGCCGTTCCAGCCGGGGGACCGGCTGCGCCGGGTGGACTGGCGGGTGAGCCTGCGCGCGGCCGCGGCCAACGGCGGTCAGCTGCTGCCGACGACCGTGCACGTGCGGGAGCGGCACGCGGAGGCCGACGCCGACCTGGTCGTCGCGATCGACACCCGGGTGGACGTCGACGCCGACCTGGCCGGCTGGTCGGTGAGCACGCCGGGCAGCCGGCTTCGGGTGAACGGCAGCGTCGACGTGGCGGTCCGCGCGGCCACCACGCTCGCCGCCGGCTACCTGCGGCAGGGTGACCGCGTCGGGCTGATGGACCTGGCCCGTCCGCAGCTGGGCGTACCCCCGGCCGCCGGACGCCGTCAGCTGCTGCGGCTGCGCCACCAGCTGGTGGTGTGCGCACGGGCGGCCGGCTGGACCTCGCGCGGCGCGCTCGCCGCCCAGCACCTGCCGAGCGGCACGCTGATCGTGGTGCTGTCGCCGTTCCTGGACGATCGGGTGGTGGACCTCGCGGCGCGGGCGCTGCGTCGGGGCAACCGGGTGCTGGCGGTGAACACGCTGCCCGGCCCGCTGGTCGCCGACCGGCAGGACCGCTGGGGTGAGGCGGTGCGAGCGATCGTCGTCGGTGAGCACCGGGCCAGGCTGGCCGCGCTGCGCGCCACCGGAGTGCCCACAGTGGACTGGAACGACGGCGCCGAGGTGGCCGCCGTGCTCGCCGGACTGCGGCGCACCGCGGGCCGGATCGGGGTGCGGCGATGAACGGCCCGGCCCAGGAGCCCGACGTCCCGCCGGAGCTGGGGCGTGGGCTGCCGGCGTGGTCGCTTCGGCTGGTGCTGCTCGTCGCCGGTCTCGGCGTGGTCGCGGTGCTGCGGGTGGAGGGCCTCGGCCTGATCTTCGTGGGGGTGGTGCTGGTCGTCGCCGTGCTCGGCGCCGCCGGCCCGGCGTCACCCGCTGCCGGCCTGCTGATCATGCTGGCCGCGATCGTGGTGGCCGCGTTCGGCGGTGAGCCGCTGCGCCCCACGGTGCTGGTGCTGGTGCCGCTGCTGCACCTGCAGCACGTGCTCAGCGGTGTGGTCGGCACGGTGCCGTGGCAGGCCAGGGTGCACGCGGACGCGCTGTGGCCGGCGGCGATGCGCTACCTCGGCGTGCAGGTGGTGGCCTTCGCGCTCGTCGGGGTGGCGCTGCTGGTGCGACGGCCCGCGGCGAGCCCCCTGCTGGAGGTCGCCGGGCTGCTGGGTCTGGCGGTGCTCGCGGGGCTCGTGATCGCGATCACGGTGAACGAGAACACTCTGTTCCGGCGATCACAACGGGCGCCGGTGGAGCGGCGCGGGGGACGGCTGGGTGCCACGATGGAGGCATGGCACGCGCGAAGGCGGAGCCCACCCGGATCGTGATCCTCGGTGGCGGGTACGTCGGTCTCTACACCGCTCTCGGCCTGCAGCGGAAGCTGCGCGGCGGCGAGGCGTCGGTGACCGTGATCGACCCGCAGCCGCACATGACCTACCAGCCGTTCCTGCCCGAGGCCGCGGCCGGCGCGATCGAGCCCCGGCACGTGGTGGTGCCGTTGCGTCGCACGCTGCGGCGCTGCCACGTGCTGACCGCGCGGGTCACCGCGATCTCGCCCGCCGATCGCACGGTGACCGTGCTCGCGCCGGACGGACACAGCGAGGAACTCGGCTACGACGTGCTCGTGGTCGCGCTCGGCTCGGTCGCCCGGATCATGCCGATCCCCGGCCTCGCCGAGCACGGCGTGGCGTTCAAGACCATCGGCGAGGCCATCTACCTGCGCAACCACGTGCTGTCCAAGCTGGACGCCGCGTCCAGCACCAACGACCCGGAGCTGCGCACGCGGCTGCTCACCTTCACCTTCGTCGGGGGTGGCTACGCCGGTATCGAGGCGCTGGCCGAGATCGAGGACATGGCCCGCTTCGCCACCCGCTACTACGACAACCTCACGCCCGAGGACCTGCGCTGGGTGCTGGTCGAGGCGACCGGCCGGGTGCTGCCGGAGGTGCGGGAGAGCCTCGGCGTGTACACCGTGATGCAGTTGGAGAACCGCGGCGTCGAGGTGTACCTGTCGACGCTGGCGAAGTCGTTCGAGAACGGGCACGTGGTGCTCAGCGACGGCACCGAGTTCGACAGCGACACCATCGTGTGGACCGCCGGGGTGAAGGCGAACCCGGTGCTCGCCGGTTCGGGCCTGCCGCTGGACGAGCGCGGCCGGGTCAAGGTCAGCGCCGCGCTGCGGGTCGAGGGTCTGGACGGCGTGTGGTCGGCCGGCGACAACGCGGCGGTGCCGGACCTGGCGCGCAGCGCGCAGGACCCGACCGCCCTGTGCGCGCCGAACGCCCAACACGCGGTGCGCCAGGCGCGCCGGTTGGCCAAGAACATCGTGCTGTCGCTGCGCGGCTCCGAACCGCGGGACTACCGGCACAAGAACATCGGATCGGTCGCGAGTCTCGGCCTGCACAAGGGCGTCGGCGACGTGTTCGACCTGAAGGTCAAGGGCTTCATCGCCTGGATGATGCACCGGCTGTACCACGTGAAGGCGATGCCGACGATCAACCGCAAGGTCCGCGTCACACTGGACTGGATCACCGGTGGCCTGTTCCGGCGCGAGGTCATCTCGATGGGACAGATCAACGACCCCAGGGCGGAGTTCACCAGGCTGGCCAAGAGCTGAACGGCTCTTCGTTGCTGCTCCATCCGGTCGAAAGGTCGACGAACGGTTTCCGCGTCCCGTATTCGCGGCCTAGGCTGCGCCTGCCCCCGTAGCCCAACGGCAGAGGCGGTCCCCTTAAAAGGGACTCAGTGCCGGTTCGAATCCGGTCGGGGGCACACGGTCACGACCGGTGAACCGGCGCCTCACCAGCACGTTTTGCGGTGAGGGGCCGGTCCTGCGCCAGCGGCGTGTGTGTGTTGACCCGGTCGCTGTGTCCAATACGTGTCCACGTTCCCTCGCGCTGTCCGCCGGGAGTCGCGTCGTTGTCGCCGCGAACACTCCTGGTTGTCCGCGCTTCCGTGCCGTCGCCACCGTGCGGTAGGACTGCGATGACCCACCGGTGAGCCGCCCCTGCTCCGAGCTGACCTCGAGGTGATCCCCGATGACCCGCGCCGTTCGCGCCGTCGCCGTCGTTCTCGGCCTGTTGGCCGCCCTGCTGCTGCCCGGTGCGCCGGGGCAGGCGGCCGCCGCTCCGGCCGCGCCGTACGCCGGGCACCTGACCGTCGGCTTCGTGTTCGCCGACGACGGGTACGACACGAACCCCTTCTGGCGCGGCGAGTTCGGCCCGACCACGGTGCACTCGCACAGTGTCAGCGGACCGTTCTACTGGCGGGTGACCACGACCGTGCTCACCGGCCAGGGGCGGGTCGCCCGGATCAACATGCCGGACACCGCCCGGCGGGGCACCGTCACGGTGACCGTGGTGCAGCGCCCGCTGCAGCCGGCCGAGGTGTCGATCTCGGCCTTCGACGGCTGGCTGACCGGCAGGTCCACCACCAGCGGGGCCGACGGCTTCGCCGGCACCTTCCGCACCTCGGACGGCCACAGTGGACCGATCGCGGCGCTGAACGACGCGATGATGGCTCGACCGGCACAGCGCACCGCCGCCGAGTACCCGTTCCTCGCCACCGTCCTGAGTGGACCGCACGTCGGCGTGCCGGTGGTCGGCGACTTCCACATCAACCAGGTCGACACCCTCGTCGGCGGCAACTTCCTGTCCAGCGGTGGCATCCACACGGTCATCGGTGACACGGACGGACACCTGGTACTGATGCACCTGCGGGACTACGGTGCCGTCGTGGGCATTCCGGACACCGTGCTCGGCGCGCGCGTCCTCGGCGGCACCTTCACCGGGCCGGCCGTGGGCGACAGCGGCGTCTGGGGTTCGGTGCGTACCTTCCACCTCTTCTGAGCCGCGGATGACGGCACCCTCGGCCACCGCCGAACCGGTCGCGCGGGTCGGCCCGCGTTGGCTCGTCGGGTTGTCGCTCGCGGTCGGCGCGACCTTCGTCGGCTGGTACGGGCCATTGCAGATCCTGCTCGCCCGGCAGGCGCAGGACATCGCGCCGGACGGCAAGGAGGCGCTGCTCGCCGTGGTGGCCGGCGCGGGCGCGGTGGTGTCGATGGTGGCGAACCCGTTGTGGGGCGCGCTGTCGGACCGCACCCTGGCCCGGTTCGCGGCCCGGCACGGCAGGCGCGCGCCCTGGGTGCTGCTCGGCTCGACCACCGGCGCGCTGGCGCTGCTGCTGCTCGGCCTGGCCGACGGCGTCGCGTGGCTGATCCTCGGCTGGTGCCTGGTGCAGCTGGTGCTCAACGCCAGCCTCGCCGCACTCACCGCCGCGGTGCCGGACCTGGTGCCCACCGCCCAGCGCGGCGCCGCGGGCGGTTGGATCGGGGTCGCCACCATCGTCGGCGTGGTGGTCGGCACCGGGCTCGCCATCGCCGGCATCGGTTTCGCCGGCACGTTCGGCGGCTACCTGCTGTGCGCCGCGGTGGTGCTGCTGGTCAGCGTGCCGTTCCTGCGCTGGCACGGCGGGGCCACGTCGGCGAAGCCGACACCGGCCGGGCCGGTGCTTCGCGGCCTGTGGATCGACCCGCGGGCGCACCCGGACTTCGGCTGGGCCTGGCTGACCCGGTTCCTGATGAACCTGGGCAACGCCCTGGCGCTGCTGTACCTGCTGTACTTCCTCACCGACGAGGTGCGCGTCGCCGACCCGGAGGGCGGCGTGCTGCTGCTGACCGGGGTCAACGCGGTCGCGGTGCTGGCCACCGTGCTGGCCACCGGTCTCTGGTCGGACCGCACCGGCCGGCGGCGGGTGTTCGTCACCGGGTCGGGCGTGCTGATGGCGGCGGCCGCGGTGCTGCTCGCGGTGGCGCCGGTGTGGCCGATGGTGGTGCTCGCCGCGGTCGTTCTCGGCATCGGCTTCGGCACCTACACCTCGGTGGACTTCGCGCTGATCACCCAGGTGCTGCCGGCCGCGGCCAACCGCGGCAAGGACCTCGGCGTGATCAACATCGCCAACACCCTGCCGCAGGTGCTCGCGCCGGTGTTCGCCGGAGTGATCGTCTCCGCGTTCGGCGGCTACCCTGCGCTGTACGCCACGGCGGCTGTCGTGGCACTGGCCGGCGCGGTCCTGGTGTACCGGATCAGGTCGGTCCGCTGACGCGCCAGCAGTGCGGAGGAGATGCCCGTGTTCGGTGACGGCTTCCTGTGGGGTGTGGCGGCGGCCGCCTACCAGATCGAGGGCGCGGCGGACGAGGACGGCCGGGGGCCGTCCGTCTGGGACACGTTCTGCGCCGAGCCCGGCCGGATCGCGGGCGGCGACACCGGCGCGGTCGCCTGCGACCACTACCACCGCCACGCCGAGGACGTCGCGCTGATGCGTGACCTCGGGGTCGACTCGTACCGGTTCTCGGTGTCCTGGCCGCGGGTGCTGCCCGACGGAGGCAAGCAGGTCAACCGGGCCGGCCTGGACTTCTACGACCGGCTGGTGGACGAGCTGGTCGCGGCCGGCATCCAGCCGGCCTGCACGCTGTACCACTGGGACCTGCCGCAGGCGTTGCAGGACCAGGGTGGCTGGCTCAACCGCGACACCGCCCATCGGCTGGCCGACTACGCCACGGTGGTCGCCGAGCGGCTCGCCGACCGGGTGAGCATGTGGATGCCGCTCAACGAGCCGATGGTGGTGACCCTGCTCGGCCACGCGATGGGCGTGCACGCGCCGGGCCAGACGCTCGGCCTCGGTGCCCTGCCGGTGGCGCACCACCAACTGCTCGGGCACGGTCTCGCGGTGCGCGCGCTGCGTGCCGCGGGGGCGACGAACATCGGCATCGCGAACAACCACGCGCCGATCTGGCCGGCCACCGACGGCCCGGCCGACCTGGCCGCGGCGGAGCTGGCCGACGGGCTGGTCAACCGGGTGTTCGCCGACTCGATCCTGCTCGGCGCCTACCCCGAGCCGTTCGGTGCCGCACTGCCCGGGCCGGTGGCCGACGACCTCGAGATCATCGCCGAGCCGCTGGACTGGTACGGCATCAACCACTACAACCCGATGCGGGTGGCCGCGCCGTCGCCGGACGACCCGCAGGCCTCCGTCGCCGGGTTCGGCATGGTGCCGATCACCGAGTACCCGCTCACCGACTTCGGCTGGCCGGTGGTGCCGGACGCGCTGCGCGAGTTGCTGGTCGAGTTCCACGAACGCTACGGCGACGCGCTGCCACCGGTGTACGTCACCGAGAACGGCGCGTCCTTCGCGGACGGTCCGGACGCCGACGGCCGGGTCGCGGACACCCGGCGGATCGACTACCTCGACGGCTATCTCGGCGCGGTCGCCGCCGCGATCGAGTCCGGTGTGGACGTTCGCGGCTACTTCCTGTGGTCGGTGATGGACAACTTCGAGTGGGCCGAGGGGTACGGGCAGCGGTTCGGCCTGGTGCACGTCGACTTCGACACCCAGAAGCGCACGCCCAAGGACTCGTTCGGCTGGTACCGCGACATGATCGCCCGACACAGCCGGGCGTAGCGGTGGCCGAGTACCGGGTCGCCGAACTGGCCAGGGCGGCCGGCTCGTCGGTCCGCAACATCCGCGTCTACCAGGAGCGCGGGCTGCTGTCCGCGCCGCTGCGCCGCGGTCGCGCGGCGATCTACACCGACGCGCACCTGACCCGGCTGCGGCTGGTGGTGAACATGCTCGGCCGCGGCTACACCTTCGCCCAGATCGCCGAGATGCTCGCCGCGTGGGAGTCCGGGTCGAGTCTCGCCGACGTGCTCGGCCTCGAGGAGTCGCTGGCCGCGAGCTGGGCGCAGGAGGAGCCGAAACGGGTCTCCGCCGCCGAGCTGGCGGGGATGTTCGGCACCCAGCTCACCCCGGCGAACATCCGCCGCGCACTGGACCTGCAACTGCTGGAGCGGGACGGGACCTCGTTCGTCGCGCCGAGCCCCCGGCTGCTGGAGGCCGGCGCGAAGCTGGTCGAGCTGGGGGTGCCGCTGCGCGAGGCGATCTCGCTGGCCGGCGCGCTGCAGCACGAGGTGGACCATGTCGCGGGACTGCTGGTCGGGCTGGTCAGGCAGTACGTGCTGGACCCCAAGGGTCCTGGCTGGCTGCCCTCCGGACCGGAGCTGCCGTACTACGTCGACCTGCTGCGCGAGCTGAGACCGCTGGTGAACTCGGCGCTCAACGCCGCGGTGGCCCGCTCGGTGAACCGGGTGCTGCCGGAGGTGCTGGGAGACCGGCTGGAGACCCGCAGGGCCGACTGACCGATTCCGGTGACCTGGTGCTCCCCGTTGCACGCTACCAATGGCCGTTGTAACGTTCGCCACCGCTGGTTACCGTGCGGGGAGCGACTCGGCCAGGGAGGCGACGTGCCAGGACAGCGTGCCGACCGTGGTGCCGACCGTGGTGCCGACCGGTTCGTGGACACCCGGGACGCCCGTCTCGCGGTGTTCGAGCGAGGCGACCCGGACGCGCCGACCGTGCTGCTCGTGCACGGCTACCCGGACACCCACCGCGTCTGGGACCCGGTCGCCGAGCGCCTCGCCCGGCGGTTCCACGTGGTCAGCTACGACACCAGGGGCGCCGGCGCGTCGACCGGTCCGCGAGGTACGCACGGCTACCGCACCCCGGTCCTCGCCGACGACCTGTTCGCGGTGCTCGACGCCGTCAGTCCGGCGGCACCGGTGCACGTGGTCGGCCACGACTGGGGCTCCGTGCAGGCCTGGGAGGCGGTCACCGACCCGGTCCGCGCCGGCCGGATCGCCTCGTTCACCTCGATCTCCGGGCCGTGCCTGGACCATGTCGGCCACTGGATCCGCCGCCGACTGCGCCGTCCGACCCCGGCCAACCTCGGCGCCGCGCTGCGGCAGCTGGTCAGTTCCGCCTACATCATCGGCTTCCACGTCCCCGTGCTGTCCACAGTGGTCTGGCCGCTGCTGGCGCCCCGGCTGTGGCCGGCGGTGCGGCGCCGCGAGGGGCTCACCGCCGAGCCGTCGCCGACGCTCGCCCGCGACGCGCGTCGCGGCCTCGCGCTGTACCGGGCCAACATCGTTGCGCGGCTGCTCGCGCCGCGGCAGCGCCGCACCACCGTCGCGGTCCAGGTGGTCTCGCCGACCGACGACCCCTACGTGCGGCCCGCGCTGCTGCGCGACGTCGAGCAGTGGGCACCCCGGCTGTGGCGCCGGCGGATCGTGGCCGGCCACTGGGCGCCGCTGAGTCGCCCCGACGTGCTGGTCCGCCAGATCGAGGAGTTCGTCGAGCACATCGGCGGCGGCCCGGTCAGCCGGTCACTGCGACGGGCCCGGGTCGGCGAGCGTGGCGGTGTCGGCAGGTCGTCAGCGGAGTTCACCGGCAGCCTGGTCGTGGTGACCGGTGCCGGCAGCGGCATCGGCCGGGCCACCGCGCGACTGTTCGCCGGGCTCGGCGCCGAGGTGGTCGTGGCCGACCTCCGCGCCGAGACCGCCGAGGAGACCGCCGAGCTGATCGGCCCGGCCGCCCACCCCTACGTCGTCGACGTCGCCGACGGGGCCGCCATGCGGACGTTCGCCGACCAGGTCGCCGCCGTCCACGGTGTGCCCGACGTGGTGGTGAACAACGCCGGCATCGGTCTCGCCGGGCCGTTCCTCGACACCACCGACGAGCAGTGGCGCCGGGTGCTGGACGTCAACCTGCTCGGTGTCGTGAACGGCTGCCGGCTGTTCGGCCGGCAGATGGCCGACGCCGGCGAGGGCGGGCACATCGTCAACATCGCCTCCGCGGCCGCCTACACACCGAGCCGGGTGCTGCCCGCGTACGCGGCGAGCAAATCAGCGGTACTGATGCTCTCCGAGTGCCTGCGCGGCGAACTCGCCCGCGACCGGATCGGCGTCAGCGCGATCTGCCCCGGCATCGTGCACACCAACATCACCGTGACCAGCACCTTCGCCGGCGTCGACGCCGACGAGCAGGACCGGTTGCGGCGCACCGCCTTCGCCGCCTACGGCAGGCGCGGCTTCGGCCCGGAGAGGGTCGCCGCCGCCATCGTGGGCGCCGTGCGGGACAACGCGGCGGTGGTCCCGGTGACCCCCGAGGCGAAGCTCGGCCTGGTCGCCTCCCGTCTCGTGCCGGCCGTGATGCGGGCCGGTGCCCGCATCGACCCGACCGCGAGCAGGTTCGCCGGACGGAGGTCGCCGTGATCGAGCTTGCCCACGAACGGCGCGGGTCCGGTGATCCGCTGGTGCTGCTGCACGGCATCGGGCACCGCTGGCAGGCCTGGGAGCCGGTGCTGGACCTGCTCGCCGAACACCACGACGTGATCGCGGTCGACCTGCCCGGGTTCGGCGCCTCCCCGCCACTGCCGGCCGGCGCGCGGTACGACATCGAGACCGCGGTGGGGCTGGTCGCCCACGCCTTCACCCGGCTCGGCATCGACACACCGCACGTCGCCGGCAACTCGCTCGGCGGCGTGCTCGCCATCGAACTCGCCTCCGCCGGCCTGGCCCGCAGCGCCACCGCGCTCGCCCCGGCCGGGTTCTGGACCACCGGCGACCGGGTCTGGGCGTTGGCGGTGCTGCGGGTGCTGCGCCAGACCGGGCGGGTGCCGGCCGGCGTGCGGGAACGGATGGCCGCCAACCGGCTGCTGCGGCTCACGATGGGCAGCATGCTGTTCGGCCGGCCGGACCGGCTGACCGCCGAGCTGGCCGCCGCCGACCTGGCGGCCATGGTCGGCAGCTCCGGCTTCGACCTGGTCGCCGAGGCGGGCGCCGGCTACCGCTACTCCAGCCCGCCGCCGACCGTGCCGGTCACCGTCGCCTGGGGGCCGCGCGACCGGATCCTGTGGCCGCGGCAGGCTCGCACCGCCGCTCGACTGCTGCCGGACGCCACCATGGTCACGCTGCCCGGCTGCGGACACGTGCCGATGGGCGACGCCCCGGACCTGGTCAGCGCCACCATCCTGCAGACCTGCCGCCGCGCGCCGGGCGCGACCGCCGGCGCGGCCTGAGTCAGCCGGCCGGTGCCGGGTTCGCGACCTGGTCGCCGCGCTGCGCGGCGGTGACGGCCTGCCGCTTCGGCTGGGGGGTGGGCCGGGTCGTCGGGCTCGCCTGCTCACCGGGCAGCGGCGTGCCGGGCGGCGGGTTCACCGTGGACGCCGGCATGGTCGCGGCCTCGCCGTCCAGCGGCTCCAGCAGCGGCGCGCTCGACGCCAGCAACTGGGTGGTGCCGCGCAGCCGCTCGGCCAGCCGCTCGCGCAGCTCGTTGAGCCTGCGCACCTCGTCGGTGGCCACCGCGATCCGGCGATCGGCCTCCGCGCGGGCGTGCTCGATGCGCCGCTGCGCCTCGGCGGCGCTGGCGGTGCGCTGTGACTCCAGCTCGCCGACCAGCCCGGCCCGCTGCCGCTCGACGAACTGGTGGAAGTCCTCGTCGATCTGCCGCCGGGTGCGCTCCGCGTCCTCGTCGATCTCCCGGGAGCGCCGCTCGGCCACCCCGGTCAGCTGCTCGGCCTGCTCGCGCACCCTGCGCAGGAACGTGGTGTGCTCGACGTGCAGCTCCGCGTGCTTGCGATCCAGGTCGGTGAGCATCCGCTGGTAGTGCTCGCGCAGCGCGCCGGACGCCTGCTCGGCCGCCGACCAGCACGCCTCCGCGGCCAGCTGCGCCCTGGACAGGATCTCGTCTGCCTGTGCCTTCGCCGTCTGCAGCGTGCGGGCCGCGCGGTGCTCGACGCTGGGATTGGTGCCGTCCGGACCGTCGATCTCGTCCAGCTGCTTCTTCAGCGACTCGACCTGGCGCCGCGCCGCGTTGAGGTGCGCGGCGAGATCCTCGGCGTCGGCGGTCGCCCGGTCGCGCTCGGCGGCCGCCGTCTCGGCGCCGGCGACCAGCCGCCGCACGTGCTCGCGTACCGCGGCACGGTCGTATCCGTGGCGCACCACGGGAAAGTCGAGTTCGGCATCCTCGGTGGCCATGCGGTGACCCTAACAACTAGTCCTGGTTCACGACCGGGTGAGTGGGCTGGTACAGGGTGACCGGACCGAGACCGCCGACCAGCAGCGTGGTCACCACCCCCCAGTCGCGCAGGCTGACGGCGCCGCCGAACCGCGCACCCCGCTCGGCCAGCTCGCGGATGGTCGACTCCAGCTCGTCGCACACCAGCCGCACCTCGTGCTGGCCGGTGCCGGTCGCGGCGGGGTGCACGTCCAGCTCCGACGGCGGCGCGGCGAAGATCGGCCAGCCGCCACCGCCGTCCACCTCCGGCAGCCGCAGCACGTCACGCAGCACCGTCCGCGCGCGGTCGGCGTCCTCGGCGAACAGCACCGTGTGCGCGCCGGTGACGCCGGCGCCCGGCGCCAGATCCTGAGCGGTCGGGTGGGTGGGCTGGTAGAGACAGACCGGACCCAGACCCGGCACCAGCAGCGTGCTCAGCACACCCCACCGCTGTCGGGTGACCTCGCCGGTGAACTCCGCGCCCCGGCCGGTCAGCTCGGCGACGGTGTCGTCCAGCTCGGCGCACATCAGGTACAGCTCGTGCCGGCCGCCGGCCGCCGGCTCGGTGGGGTGCACCGCGATCTCCGCCGGCGGCAGGCCGAACACCGGCCGGTCGTCCCCGGTGTCCACGGCGCTCAGCCGCAGGACGTCGCGCAGGAACGCGCGGGCCCGCGGCGGGTCCTCGGCGTGCAGGACCGTGCGCGCGCCGATGATCACCAGTGGAAGCCCTTCGTGAGTCGGGCCAGGGCCGCCGCCGCGGTGGTGAGGTGACGCTCGCCCTTGCCCAGCTTCATTCGACCGCCGCCGCCGGCCGCCGTCGAGTCCGGGAAGATCCGGTAGCCCTGGTAGGCGACCGCGTCGACCAGCCCCGGCGCCACCGTGTAGGCGGCCCGGATCATCGCGCCGGTGGGCGTGCCGATCTGCTTGGGCTTGCGGATCAGCGCCTCCAGCACCATGTCCGCCGCCTCCTGCGGGGACTTGGCGGGAAAGGCGTCGTAGATCTTCGTCGGGCGGATCATCGGGGTCCGCACCAGCGGCATGTGCACGGTGGTGAAGGTGACCCCGACACCGTGCGTCTCGGTCGCCACGATCCGGCTGAAGTAGTCCAGCGCCGCCTTGGACGCCACGTACGCGGCGAACCGCGGCGCGATGCCCTGCACGCCGATCGACGACACGTTCACGATGTGGCCGTACCGGCGCTCGGTCATGTGCGGCAGCAGCGCGAGGACCAGCCGCACCGCGGCGAAGTAGTTCAGCGCCATGGCCCGCTCGAAGTCGTGCATGCGGTCGTAGGACAGCGCGACCGAGCGGCGGATGGACCGGCCGGCGTTGTTCACCAGCATGTCGATCCCGGGGTGCTCGGTGAGCATCCGCTCGACCATCTTGGCCACCGCGTCGTCGTCGGTGAGGTCGCAGGGGTAGACGTGGGCCTGTCCGCCGGCCGACATGATCTCCGCGCGCACCTCGTTCAGCTCGGCCTCGCGGCGGGCCACCAGCAGCGGGATGCCGCCCTGCTCGGCGATGCGCAGCGCGCTCGCCCGGCCGATGCCGGACGAGGCGCCGGTGATCACCACGCGCCTGCCGTCCAGCTCGCCGCGCTGGCCGTGCCGGCGGGCCCGGAACGGATCCAGGTGCTCGCGCCAGTAGCGCCACAGCACGGGCGCGTAGTCGCCGAGCGCCGGCACCTCGATGCCGCTGTCCCGCAGCGCGGCCCGGGTGGCAGTGGAGTCGAAGACCGGCTCGAAGGTGGCGGTGCCGAGCAGCACCGGCGGGATGCCGAGCCGGTCAAGCACCGCGTCGCGGGCGATGCTCACGCCGGGGATGTGCTCGGTCAGCCGGGCCAGGTCGAGCAGCGGCTGGCTGAGCCCCCTGCTCAGCTCGGCGGTGGCCAGTGGCGCGCCCGCGGGGCGGGCGAAGGAGTTGTAGACCTCACGCAGTGACTGTGGCCGGGGGTTGACCAGGTGGAACGCCCGGCCGTCCAGGCCCGGCTCGGTCACCAGGTGCGCCATCGCCCTGGCCACGTAGTCGACCGGGACGATGTTGCTGTCGCCGAGGTCGGGGATGACCACGGGCACGCTGGGCAGCGCGGCGAGCCGGGAGATGGCCGGGAAGAAGTAGTACGGCCCGTCGATCTTGTCCATCTCGCCGGTGACCGAGTTGCCGACCACGATGGCCGGCCGGTACACCCGCCACGGCACCTCCGTCTGGCCGCGGACCAGCCGCTCCGACTCGAACTTGGTGCGGTGGTAGGGGGTGACCAGACGCTGGCCGGAGTCGAACATCTCCTCGGTGAACCGGCCGCGGTAGTCGCCGGCCACCGCCACCGACGACACGTGGTGCAGGCAGCCCGCGCCGATCCGCGCGGCCAGTTCGATCACGTGTCTGGTGCCGTCCACGTTGGCGGCGATGCTGGTCTCGTCGTCGGCGGCGATGTCGTAGAGGGCGGCGAGGTGCACGACGTGGTCGACCCTGCCGGTGAGCTCGTCGAGCTGGTCGTCGGCGACGCCCAGACCCGGCTCGGCGATGTCGCCGACCACGGTGTGCACCGAGTCGGCGTTCGGCCAGGACCGCGCCGCCCGGTCGAGGCGTCCCCGCGAGGTGGCCCGGACCAGCAGCCAGACCCGCTCGGTGTCGGGCCGGGCCAGGATCTCCCGGACGTAGTGCCGGCCGATCAGGCCGGTCGCACCGGTCACCAGGTAGCTGGTCATGGCGTCCTCGACTCCCTCGGGGCCGGCGGATGGTCCCCGCATCGTATGTGTCCGAGGCAACCGGGACGACCGGTAGCTACTCGCGAGTACGTGTCGTTCGTCGCAGCGGCGGTGGGCGGCCCGCCGAACGCGATCGACAGCAGGAACTGGTGCGCATGCTCGCCCGGCGCGAGCGCGCGCAGCCAGCTCGGTGGGCGAGCGCGAACACCAGCGTGACCGCGCCCCACCGCCGTCGTTCGCGTGTGGGTGCTCCCCTGGGGACCGTGTCGGCGCGTGTTCCGCGGAACGTGGTCAGCTCCGCGCATCGAACCGCGTACCGACACGGACGTGCGTCACCCGATCCGGTTGGCCACGACCAGGCCGCCGTCGCCCGCGGCCTTGCCGTTCCGGCGGAGCCCGGCCTGACTACGCTGAGCAGCACGGTCGGTCCGGCACCCGCTCGGGAACATGAGTAAAGTCAGCTTTACCCGACGGGAACCGGCCGACATGGTGGGTCGTTGTACCCGGTGAAGGCGCCATTGAGGCCCCAGGAGGAACAGGTGCGTTCTACCAGTAACCCGGCGTTCCGCAATCTGCCGAGCAGTGTCGGCGGCGGCTACGCGGGCTTCTCGCCCCAGCAGGGCCATCCCGCCGCCGCGGGCGGCTACCCGGGCCAGGGCCCGGGACTGGACGCGCCGCCGACCACCGGCGAGCGTCCGATGACCGTCGACGACGTGGTCACCAAGACCGCGACGACCCTCGCCGTCACCCTGATCACCGGCCTGATCACCGGCTGGGCCGTGCTCAGCGGCCAGATCAGCCCGTGGCCGCCGATGATCGTCGGCATGCTCGTCGGCCTGGTGCTGTCGCTGGTCATCATCTTCAAGAAGACCCCGAACGCCGGTCTGGTGCTCGCCTACGCCGCCGCCGAGGGTGTGTTCCTCGGCGCGATCAGCGGTGTGTTCGAGATCTTCTTCCCCGGCATCGCCTGGCAGGCGATCCTCGGCACCGGCCTGGTGTTCATCACGATGCTGATCGTGTACCGCACCGGTGCGGTCAAGGTGACGCCCAAGCTCACCAAGTGGATCATCGGCGCCACCGTGGCGGCCGCCGGCCTGATGCTGGTCAACCTGCTGCTGTCGATGTTCGGCGTGAACACCGGCCTGCGTGAGGCCGGCGCGCTCGGCATCGGCTTCAGCCTGCTGATGATCGGCATCGCCGCGTTCAACTTCCTCCTCGACTTCGACATGGCCGACCAGATGATCCGTCAGGGCATGCCGGCCAAGTGGGCCTGGTACGCCGCCTTCGGTCTGATGACCACGCTGGTCTGGCTGTACCTGGAGATCCTGCGGCTGCTGTCCTACCTGAACAGCGACTGACCTCGACCGGGCACACGGCCCGGACCACAGCGACCCCCGGGATGGGAATCCACCCGGGGGTCGCTGCTGTCCGAGAGGAACCTCAGCTGAGGCGCTCGATCACCATCGCCATGCCCTGCCCGCCGCCGACGCACATCGTCTCCAGGCCCCACTGCTTGTCGTGGAACTGCAGCGAGTTGATCAGCGTGGTGGCGATCCGGGCACCGGTCATGCCGAACGGGTGGCCGACCGCGATCGCGCCGCCGTTGACGTTCAGCTTGTCCAGCGGGATGCCGAGGTCCTGGTAGGACGGGATCACCTGGGCGGCGAACGCCTCGTTGATCTCGACCAGGTCGATGTCGTCGATCGTCTTGCCGGCCAGCGCCAGCGCGCGCCGCGACGCCTCCACCGGGCCGAGTCCCATGATCTCCGGCGACAGGCCGGACACCCCGGTGGACACGATCCGGGCGAGCGGGGTGATGCCCAGCTCGTTCGCCCTGGTGTCGCTCATGATCACCAGCGCCGCGGCGCCGTCGTTGAGCGGGCAGCAGTTGCCCGCGGTGATCCGACCGTCCGGCCGGAACACCGGCTTCAGCGTGGCGGTCTTCTCCAGTGTCACTCCCGGCCTCGGCCCGTCGTCCAGGTCGACCACCCGGCCGTCCGGCAACGTCACCGGGGTGATCTCGCGGGCCCAGAAGCCCGCCTTGATCGCCTCCTCGGCGAGGTTCTGCGAGCGCACCCCGAACTCGTCCATCTCCTGGCGGGTGACGCCCTTGGCCAGCGCCAGGTTCTCCGCGGTCTGGCCCATCGCGATGTAGGCGTCCGGCAGCGAACCGTCCTCGCGCGGGTCGTGCCAGGAGTCGGCGCCCTGCTCCGCCGTCGTCGCGGTGCGCACCCGCGCCTCGTCGAACCGCGGGTTCTGCGTCTCCGGCCACGAGTCGGAGCTGCCCCTGGCGAACCGGGACACCGCCTCGACGCCGGCACTGACGAACACGTCGCCCTCGCCCGCCCTGATCGCGTGCAGCGCCATCCGGGTGGTCTGCAGCGACGACGCGCAGTACCGGGTGACCGTGCAGCCGGGCAGGTGGTCGAAGCCGAGCAGAACCGACACGATGCGGCCCATGTTGAAGCCGGACTCGCCGCCGGGCAGGCCGCAGCCCAGCATCAGGTCGTCGATCTCGGTCGGGTCCAGCTGCGGGACCTTGTCCAGCGCTGCCCGCACCATCTGGGCGGCCAGTTCGTCCGGCCGCATGTCCACCAGCGACCCCTTGCCGGCCCGACCGATCGGCGACCGGGTGGCCGCGACGATGACTGCCTCTGGCATGGCTGCAACTCCTTGCCCCGGATGGGATGTGATCCTGCGAAGGACTTCGACAGCCCGAGGCTACCCGGGGTGCGGCCGTGGGACAGGCCCTCAGGCCGCGCGCGTATGGCCCCGGACGCCGGCGACCGCGCACAGCGGGGCCAGCAGCAGGTTGGCCGCCGCGGCGTAGCCGGCACCGCTGGGGTGGAACCGGTCCGCGCTGAACAGTTCCGGACGGGAGACGAACTCGGGCATCAGCAGGTCGCCCATCGACACCCAGGCCACCCGCAGCCGGTCCAGCTCGCGCTGCTGCGCGGCGGCCAGCGCCAGGCTCCACCGGCGGGCCACGCTGCGCAGCGGTTGCGCGATCGGTGTGATCGTGCCGAGGTCCGGGCAGGTGCCGACGAGCAGCGCCACCCCGGCCGCGCGCAGCCTGCCCACCTCGGCGCCGAGCAGCCGCGCCGACACGTCCACCCTGGTCCGCGACGTGACGTCGTTGCCGCCGATCATGATCAGCGCGACCTCCGGCGGGTCCGGCAGCGCCCGGTTCACCTGGACCGGCAGGTCGGCCGTGCGCGAGCCGCTGACCGCGTGGGTGACCAGCCGCACCGGCCGGCCGGACTCCTCGGCGAGGCCCTGCGCGAGCAGCACGCCGGGCAGCTCGGCCGCGGTGTCCGCGCCGACGCCGGCCGCGCTGGAGTCACCGAACACGGCGAAGGTCAGCACCCTCTGCCCGTCACGGTGACGGTCCTTCGGGTTGTCCAGCACCGGCCCCCGGCCGTCCGGCAGGTACAGGCCGTCGGCGTTGTGCGGCTCGCCTTTCGGCCGGCCGATCACCGCCCTGGCCCGCTGCGCCTGGTTGCTCAGCAGGCCGTACGCGGCGCCGGACAGCCCGGTGACCGAGCCGAGCGCGACGGCCAGCAGCCACGGTGCACGTGATCGTCCTCGTGCCATGCCACCCTCCCTCCACCCGGCCGGCGGGCTCCGTCGACCGCCGGCGTCATATGTGGACAGGTGCGTCAGATTGTGGTCCGGATACCGCCCCCGCCGCGTTTTCTTTCGTGCTGGCTGTGCCGCCGGTACGCCCCGATAGGCTGGCCCGGCACGTGACCCGTAGCCGAGGAGCCCTGGTGGACTACGTCGAACACATCGCCGACCTGGTGGGCAACACCCCCCTGGTGAAGCTGAACGCGCTGGTGGAGGGGCTGGCCCCGACGGTGCTCGCCAAGCTCGAGTACTTCAACCCGGGCGGCAGCGTGAAGGACCGCATCGCGCTGCGGATGGTGGAGGCGGCGGAGAAGTCCGGCGAGCTGCGTCCGGGCGGCACGATCGTCGAGCCGACCTCGGGCAACACCGGGGTGGGGCTGGCGCTGATCGCCCAGCGCAAGGGCTACAAGTGCGTGTTCGTCTGCCCGGACAAGGTCAGCGAGGACAAGCGCAACGTCCTGAAGGCCTACGGCGCCGAGGTCGTGGTGTGCCCGACCGCGGTCGCTCCGGAGCACCCGAACTCCTACTACAACGTCTCCGACCGGCTGGTCCGCGAGATCCCGGACGCCTGGAAGCCCGACCAGTACGCCAACCCGGAGAACCCGGCGAGCCACTACCACTCGACCGGCCCCGAGCTGTGGCGGCAGACCGACGGGCGGATCACCCACTTCGT
>Ga0307413_10000030_pt1 | contig 35929 bp, 25 predicted proteins | sample DK1Ometagenome_3_FD_203714 | JGI IMG/M metagenome (GOLD analysis project Ga0307413, IMG submission 203714) | Maize rhizosphere microbial communities from greenhouse at UC Davis, California, United States - DK15-O-2 | ecosystem: Host-associated > Plants > Roots > Rhizosphere > Soil | place: USA... | reverse complement strand
ATATGTTTCTACGAACTATTTAGGCGCGAATGCACTCTCATCCCTTTTCACTTTAATAGTGCAAATTTAAAAAAGTAAAAACTTATAAATTAACTTTGCAAACATAGGAGGCGCAAAGTCTAAATTAAAAAAATATGCATGAATCTGCATAAATCTGCGTGCCAAAAAACTTTGCGCCTCTGCGACTTTGCGAGAGATTCATTAACCAATCTTTAAAATAAATTGCATCAAAATGGAGACGAAGAAACCCGAAAATATCGACGAATACATTGGCGGATTTCCGAATGACGTTCAGGAAATTTTGGAGAAAGTAAGAGCCACAATTCAAAAAGCAGCGCCGGATGCTAAAGAAAAAATCAGTTATTCGATGCCGGCTTTTGAGCAAAACGGAATTGTGGTTTATTTTGCCGCTTTTAAAAATCACATTGGCTTGTATGCGTTGCCAAGCGGTCATGAAGAATTTAAAGAAGAGCTTTCTAAATACAAGTCCGGAAAAGGTTCAGTTCAGTTTCCTTTGGATAAACCGATGCCGTTTGATTTGATTAGTAGAATTGTAAAATTCAGAGTGAAAGAAAATTTGGAAAAAGCGAAAAAGAAATAACTTTCAATGGATTTAAGCGAACATTACGATCAACTTTATAAAAAATCTGCAGCAACTATTTTAGCCGGAAATTATAAAGTAGATTCTCAAATCAATAATCCTTCAGATACCCGTTTTGGCATTACGTTACTCATTCGCCCAAGCGAGAAAATTAAAGGCAATATTCAATTGTTTTTAAACGAATTAAAGGCGATTGAACCCACACAATATTATTATCCTGATTCTGACATTCATATTACGCTAATGGCGATTATTTCGTGCTATGAAGGTTTTACTTTAGATAAAATTTCGATTGAAGATTACATCAAAATAATTCAGGAAAGTTTAATTAATTTGGGCGAAATTAAAATTGAATTTCGAGGCGTAACAGCCTCACCTTCTGCCCTAATGATTCAGGGTTTTCCTGCTGATAAAAGCCTTAATAATTTACGAAACAAACTTCGTGAGAATTTTAAAAAGTCTACTTTGCAGCAAAGTATTGATAGTCGTTATGCTATTTCAACAGCGCATTCGACTGTAATGCGTTTTCAGGAAAAACTTCAAAATCCGGATAAATTAATTGGTGTTGCAGAGCAATTTCGTGATTATAATTTTGGGGAATTTACAGTTGATAAAGTAGAATTAGTTTATAATGATTGGTATCAAAGAGAAAATAATACGGTTCATTTATACGATTTTGAAATATAAATTTTTTCGCCACGAATTCACGAATTTTTATTAATTATTCATAGAAACTAATTCGTGAATTCGTGGCTATTTTATCTACGCTATTTAAATTCTCCGAAATGCCATAAAACACCAGATGGATCATGCAGAAAACATTCTCTTCCCCAATCTAAATTACGAATTGGAGTGAGTTTTACACCGTCATATTTCTGTGGAAGATTTAAGGCTAAAAGTTCTTTGTAATAACGATCTACATCATCAACTTCAAGAAAAATCATCGTATTTTCGATCCCGTCTTTGGTATAATAATCCTGAAGATAAAAGGCAGTTTCATCACTTTTAAAAACAGCAAAATTAGTATCTAAAACGGTTTCTTCAAAACCTAAATCACGATAAAAACTTCTAGAGATTTCGAAATCTTTAGCGCCGATAAAGGGACGTATGGATTTGATTTTGTGATTCATTTTATTTATTTATAAGTTTTTTTTTTGCCCCTAATTTCAAGAATTTAAATTAATGGTGAAATTCAATTTCACAATCTTTTCTTTTGTGAATTCAAAAGAACTACGCAAAGAAAAATTAGTGAAAATTCGTGTAATTCGTGGCAAACCATCTTATCCCTTCTTCAAAATACTTCCCAAACCTCTACCAATCTGTTCAATAGCTTCAAGACCTTTTGTTAATGGTGTTGCGGTAAAATCTTCGTACGCATCCATCGAAGTTACTTTATTATCATCTTGCGGATAAACCAAAATCAGGTTATTTTCTGAGAATGATTTTTCGAATTTTTGCGGCAATTTATCAAAGATCGCGTGATATGAAACAGAACCTTTTCGGGATAAATTGAAGGCAATTAAATCTGTTGGTTTAATTTCATCTGAAATAGCTTCAAAATCTTCCCAATCTAAAATACTTTTGAATCCTAATTTTGCGCTAAGTTTCAAATTAGCAGCAATCTGTATAATAGACTGATGCGTTTTATATTCGGCATAAATCATAATCGGAATACTTAATTCTTGTGACAATCGGCAGATTTTTTGAAGCAAAAGCTGAAATCCAACTCCTCTTTCGGAAAAAGGCGGACAAATAAATACCAGTCTTTTTTCTTCTATAAAAGGCTTTTCAAATCGGCAGATAAATAAACTTTTGTCTACGTTATTGATAATTGAATCTACGTTTTCTCCAAAAATTTTATCCAGGAAACCTGTTTTTCTCGGCCAGCCTACAATCACAATATCCGACATGATTTCTTTTGAAGTTCTCGCAATTCCACTCGCCGGATTATGATCGATTCTGGCAATGGTATTGATTTTTACTTCAGATGCTGAACCCTGAATAACAAACTTGTCAACCGCTTTTCTATATCTTAAAATATTTTTTTCGGCCTGATCATTATTCGGAACAATCGTTAGCAAAGTAACGGGATTGGTCGATTTTTTGTCTTTTATTAGAAGTGCAAAATCCAGCAAACTAGCTGTTGCAGAAGTTTTTGCCAGCGAAATCAAAATATGTTCTTCCAGAATCTTATCTCTGTTGGTATCTTCATGCGAAACTTCTTCCTCACAAATGGCAATTTTTTTAGCTGCTTTTTCTGTAGCAAAAGAAGCCACAATACACGTTATCAGAATTAGAATAATAGTTCCGTTTAATATATTTTCATCTAAAATTTTCGCTTTAAAACCAACCAAAATTACAGCCAGAGTTGCTGCGGCGTGAGCACTGCTCAATCCGAAAATAAGCTGTCTTTCTGTCTTTGTGTATTTAAAAACAATTTGCGTAAAAAAGGCCGCAAACCATTTTCCAAAAATAGCCACTACACTCAGTGTACCGGCAACAATTAAAGCTGTTGGCCCGCTTAAAATTACGCTTATATCAACCAGCATTCCCACAGAAATCAGGAAAAACGGAATAAACAATGAATTTCCAATAAACTCAATTCTATTCATCAATGCCGATGAATGCGGAATTAACGGATTTAGCGCCAAACCGGCAACGAAAGCTCCAATAATAGGCTCTACTCCTGCTACTTCGGCCAAAAAGGCGGCGAAGAAAACAACTGAAAGTACAAATATATAATGGGCGTGTTTTTCACTTTCTAATTTCTTAAAAAACCATTTTGCAATTCTCGGAATAACCAAAAACATAATGGCAGAGAAAATGGCCAATGAAACGCCTAATTTGATCCAAAAAGCCTGATTTAGATTTCCCTGAGCGCTTCCCATAATTACGGCAAGAATTATCAAAACCGCAGTATCTGTTAGAATTGTTCCTCCAACAGTTATGGCAACCGCCTGATTTTTTGAAATCCCCATTTTACTCACAATTGGATAGGCTACCAAAGTGTGCGTGGCAAACATACTTGCCGTTAAAAAACTGGCGTTAAAATCGTATTGCAGCAAATAATAACAAACAGGAAAACCAATGGATAAGGGAAAAATAAAAGTAAAAAATCCAAATAATAAACTCTTATTCTGATTGGCTTTAAACTCGTTCATATCGAGTTCAAGCCCCGCGATAAACATAATATACAAAAGTCCTATGGTGGAGAATAAATCAACAGCCGAACTTTTGGCAAGAATATTAAGCCCATGAGGACCAATAATAACGCCAGAAATGATAAGCCCTATAATTCCGGGAATGTTTATTTTTTTTAGTAAAATTGGAGACAGCAGAATAATGAAAAGTATCAACGAAAAAATTAATACTGGATTGTTAAGCGGTAATTCGAATTCTTGTAATAAATGCTTGAAAAATTCTATCATAATGTAATTTTATCTTCTTTGTGGTATTTCAATTTTTTCGTAAAAAAAGGTTCCTAAAAATCGAAAAAACATATCAGAAGTTATTATTTACCCGATTGTTTAAAAGTTAAAAAACCGGATTTTTTAGTGATTGCTTCAGTACAAAAATACCTAAAAAAAGCGCCAACTTTCTACGAAAACCGCATATTAAGCAATTAAATTTATTTCATTGCCAAATTATTAAAATTTAATATCTTTTTTAACAAAACCGCAACATTAACAATTAAATATTCCCGATCGTTGCATTATTCAATTATCTTTGTCTTAATAAAAATTGAACAATGGAAGAATGTATCTCTGTTTTTGATATGCTTAAAATTGGTGTTGGCCCGTCTAGTTCCCATACATTAGGTCCCTGGCGTGCTGCAGAACGTTTTTTAAAAGAGTTAAAAGACGAATCTATTTTAGAACAAACTACCAGAGTAAGGGTCGATTTATACGGTTCGCTTTCCTTAACCGGAAAAGGCCACGCTACAGATTTGGCAGTGATGCTGGGTTTGAGCGGTCAGGATCCCGAATATATTCCTATTGAAGATATTGCAGGAATCATCAAATCGATCGAAACCAAAAATGAAATCGTTTTGGGCAACCAGATTACGATTCCGTTTTACTTTCTTCAGGATATTGTTTTCAATAAAGACTTTCTTCCTTTCCATGCTAATGGTTTAAAATTTACGGCTTACAAAGCTGATAACTCTGAATACGAATCTACTTTTTATTCTATCGGAGGAGGTTTTGTGGTGAAAGAAGAACGAACCAATGCCAAAATAAAAGAAGAAATAAAATGTGCCTTTCCGTTCCCGATTCAAAATGCGGTTGAACTTTTAAATTATACGATTTCAGAAAACAAGATGATTTCCGAAATTGTTTATGAAAACGAAAAATCAATGCGTCCTGAAGCCGAAATTGATTCGGAATTAATGCGCATTTGGCACACAATGCTTGAATGCATGTACATTGGCTGTCATACTGGAGGGATTCTTCCAGGCGGATTAAATGTACGCAGAAGAGCTTTTGATATGCATCAGAATTTAATTGGACTATCAAATTATTCGGATCCGCAATCGTGGCTCGAAGAAATCAGAAAAACAGAAGTAAAATTTCGCCAGATATTAAAATGGGTAAGTTGTTTTGCACTTGCCGTAAATGAAGTAAATGCTTCTCTGGGACGTGTGGTTACAGCACCAACCAACGGAAGCGCAGGTGTAATTCCGGCTGTTTTGATGTACTATCTTGTCATCGAAAATCATAACGCGGGCGAAAAAGAAATCAAACAATTTTTAATGGTTGCCGGAGAAATTGGAAGCATCTTTAAAAAAGGAGCTACTATTTCTGCAGCAATGGGTGGTTGTCAGGCCGAAATTGGTGTTTCGTCAGCGATGGCTGCTGCGGCACTTTGCGAATTAATGGGCGGAACTCCTGCTCAGGTTTTAATGGCTGCCGAAATTGCAATGGAACATCATTTGGGTTTAACCTGCGACCCAATTGGCGGTTTGGTACAAATTCCGTGTATTGAAAGAAATACAATGGGCGCTATAAAAGCGATAAATGCTGCCGAATTGGCCTTAGAAACCGATTCTAAAAATGCCAAAGTTCCATTAGACAAAGTAATCAATACGATGTGGCAAACGGCAAAAGACATGAACTCCAAATACAAAGAAACCTCTGAAGGTGGCCTTGCAATTGCCGTAAACATGGCAGATTGTTAAATATTTTGCCACAGATTAAAAGGATTAGCACCGATTAAAAAATCTTCTAAAATCATTTAATCTGTGGCAAAAAAATTGAATTTACTTCATGAAAAAATACCACTTTATAGCAGTATTATTCTTTTGCTCTATTTTACTACACGCCCAGGAACGTTATTTTCTAAATTCAGATACTCGATTGTATACTTCTACAAGTACTTCTGCCGAATTTTTAGGCTATTTTAAATATGGTGCCGAAGTTCAGTTATTATCTAAAAATGAAAAAGGCTGGTACAAAGTAAAAGCCGATAATTTCTCTGAAGGTTATGTTCCTGAAAAATTTGTGGGAACAAGATTAAACGCTGCCGACATTAAAACTGTTGATTACGAAAATCCGGTTTTGGCAGGCGGGGATCAATATTACGGTGGAAATCATCTTTTTGTTTTGGTGGCGGGTTTAAAAGCAAGGGCACTTCCGGATAAAACTTCAAAAATTAAAGAAATTTTGTTTACCGGAGATCCAGTTCCCGTAAATTATCTTCCTAAAAATGAAGAGGAATGGGTAAATATTGGTGGAAATTTTGATCCTGAATATGCAAAATTTACTTTGAGAAAATTCATTGGCAAAAGACCTGATTTTAATACTTTAATCAAAGAATTCGATAAATTGAATCCTGATGCAACTGCTGAACGAAAAACTGTTGCCGAGCGAATTGTAGAACTTGCCTGGAACAGCGATTACTCTAAACTAGATCCGGCGTATCAAAGATATTCTGAGGTTGTTAAACAATTAAACGACCCTAAACTAATTGCTTATACAGAACTGAATATGGCTATTGCCAAAGGATTAGACAAACATAAGTTACCCGAACAAATTATTGCATTTACACAAAAAGCCGAATTTGTTTTGAAAGGTATTAAAACAAAATCTTTATTTCTTACTCAAAAAGAAGTAGTCAAAGCTTTTGGAAAACCTGCAAAAACAGCCAATATAGGCAATGAATGTGGTGTTTATTTAAGCGATTTGTTTTACTATTATCCGGATTTAGAAGTTTCTGTTGATGAAAAACAAAACAAAGCTGAAATCGTAAAGGTTTTTATCAATGAAAACAATAAAATGATTTTGAATGCCAATTCGGTTTTAGACAATACATTAACTGAAAAAGCATTTATCGAAAAATACGGTACTTATATAACAGCTTCTATCAAAGCACCACATTCCTACTCACTGCAATTTGAAGACAGCGAATTTAGAATAGAATTCAAAGACGGAAAGCTCTTTTTTATTGAAATATTCTTCTATTGCTGATTTCAATCTATAATTATTCAATACTTTTACATCTTCAAAAAAAATAAAAAACAAAATGTCAGTAGCAAAAAAAGATTATAAAAGAATCACTACAAAGTCGTTAATCGAGATGAAAAGCAACGGAGAGAAAATCTCTATGCTAACGGCTTACGATTATACAATGGCAAAAATCGTTGATACTGCCGGAGTCGATGTGATTTTGGTTGGAGATTCAGCTTCAAATGTTATGGCGGGTCACGAAACGACTTTGCCAATTACTTTAGACCAAATGATTTACCATGCTTCGTCTGTAGTTCGTGCTATCGAAAGAGCTTTGGTTGTTGTTGATTTACCTTTTGGAAGTTACCAGTCTGACCCGAAAGAAGCTTTGCGTTCTGCCATCAGAATCATGAAAGAAAGCGGTGGTCACGCAGTAAAATTAGAAGGAGGAAAAGAAATTAAAGAATCGATCAAAAAAATATTAAACGCAGGAATTCCGGTTATGGGTCACTTGGGTTTAACTCCACAATCTATTTATAAATTCGGAACTTACAGTGTTCGTGCAAAAGAGGATGAAGAAGCAGAAAAACTAATCGAAGACGCTAAATTGCTTGAAAAAATTGGCTGTTTTGGTATTGTTCTCGAAAAAATTCCTGCTGATTTAGCCGAAAAAGTAGCTAAAAGTATTTCGATTCCTGTTATCGGAATTGGTGCCGGAGGCGGTGTAGACGGGCAGGTTTTGGTTATTCACGATATGTTGGGAATGAACAACGAATTTAGCCCAAGATTTTTACGTCGTTATCTAAATCTTTACGAAGAAATGACAAAAGCAATTGGTCAATATGCTGCTGATGTAAAATCTAGTGATTTCCCTAATTCTAATGAACAATATTAAGATAGACTTGCTTAGACATCTTAGATTTTAGACTTCTTAGATTTTAATTCTTAATCTAAAAAGTCTTAGTCAGTCTAAAATCTAGCTAATCTAAAAGTCTAAGTCAGTCTAAAAGTCTAAGAAATCTAAAATATGCATCAATTTAAAGAGCTTTTAATTTGGAAAAAAAGCAGGTTGTTTTGTTCTAAAATTTACAATGTAACGGCTTCCTTTCCAAGTGAAGAAAAATTTGGAATTATCAATCAATTAAGAAGAGCTTCTGTATCAATTCCTTCTAATATTGCCGAAGGCTCTTCAAGAAATTCTAATAAAGATTTTGCACGTTTTTTAGAAATTGCAATTGGCTCTGCTTACGAAGTTGAAACACAACTTTTAATTTCTTCTGATTTAGGTTTTATTAATGAAGAAAACACAACAGAATTAATAAATCTATTAGAAGAAATAACAAAAATGACATCAAGATTTAGAGCTACTTTACTTTAAAAATCATGCAAGAAATCCAGTCTAAGAAGTCTAAAATCTAAAAATCTAAGCCAGTCTTAAAATGAAAATAATCTCAGATAAAAGTAATCTCCAAATTCTACACGAAGACAATCATATTATTGTGGTTAACAAACGCGTAGGCGATATTGTGCAGGGTGATAAAACGGGAGATAAACCTTTATCTGATGTTGTAAAAGAATACATTAAAGACAAATACAATAAACCTGGCGACGTTTTTCTGGGTGTCATTCACCGTTTGGACCGACCTACAACCGGAATCGTGGTTTTTGCCAGAACCAGTAAAGCTTTAACGAGAATGAACGAATTGTTCAGCAATCGCGAAACGCAAAAAACCTATTGGGCAATTGTCAAAAATAAGCCTTTGGAAACAACTGCCAAATTGGTTCATTATCTAAAAAGAAACGAAAAAAATAATACTTCAAAAGCACATTTAAAAGAAATTCCGGATAGCAAAATCGCCAGTCTGGATTATACTGTTTTCAAGGAACTTCAAAATTATGTGGCTTTGGAAATTAATCTGCACACAGGCCGACATCACCAGATTCGTGCACAATTGTCTGCAATTGGGTCGCCTATAAAAGGCGATTTAAAATATGGTTTTGACCGAAGTAATCCTGACGGCGGAATTCATCTTCATGCCAGAAAATTAGTTTTTGTACATCCTGTCTCTAAAGAAAATATTACGATTATTGCACCAACTCCCGATGAAACCATTTGGAATGCATTATGATTTTATGATTATTTTCTTATTTTTTTAATTTTTATCGATTAACTTGCATAGGCAAAAAAACAAGCTGATCGTAAAATGGACTATAAAAATGATATCGGATACCGAAAAGAAACGCTCAAAAAATTATTATATAACATTCAGAAAAGCGAAGATTTAATTGTAAAAGCTTTATATGATGATTTTAAAAAGCCCGAATTTGAAGCTGTTTTAACAGAGACTAATTATGTCATTTCGGAACTAAAAGACACGATCAAAAACATTCATAAATGGGCAAAACCAAAACGTGTTTTTCCTTCCCTTCTCAACTTTCCTTCAACCGATTATATTTACAAAGAACCTTACGGAAAAGTGTTGGTAATTGCGCCGTGGAATTATCCTTTTCAACTAGCATTATGTCCTCTTATTTCTGCTGTTGCAGCGGGAAACAGAGTGATTCTAAAACCATCGGAACTTACTCCAAATACTTCTTCTATAATTGCCAAAATTATCCAGAAAACCTTTCATGTAAAACATGTTGATGTCGTTCAGGGCGGAGTTGAAGCAGCAAACAGCTTATTAGCGAAACGCTGGGATTATATTTTCTTTACAGGAAGTGTTGCTGTCGGAAAAATAGTTGCACAAGCTGCTGCAGAAAACCTTACACCCGTTACACTTGAATTAGGCGGAAAAAACCCGTGTATTATTGATGAAACTGCCGATCTAAAATTGGCTGCGAAAAGAATTGTGTGGGGAAAATTTATTAATGCCGGTCAAACTTGCATTGCACCGGATTATATTTTGATTCAAAAAAATATGAAAATCAATTTCATCACTTTTATGATGGAAGAAATTACAAAAGCATATGGCAAAAAAATGGAAAAATCACCGGATTTTGCCCGAATCATCAATACTAAAAACTGGCTGCGACTGGCCAATATGCTTAAATCTGAAAAAGTGATTTTTGGAGGAGAAACAGATGCTAATAAACTTTATATCTCGCCAACACTTATTGAAGAACCAGCTTTGGAAAGTCCGGTTATGAAAGAAGAAATTTTTGGTCCTATTTTACCTATTCTAACTTACGAAACCGAAACCGAAATTAAAAATGTTGTAAGCCGTTATGAGAAACCTCTTGCATTTTACATTTTTAGCGAAAATAAATCATTTACAAAAAAATTAATTGCAACTTATTCTTTTGGAGGCGGTTGCATCAACGATACGGTTGTTCACTTTTCTAATAAGAGACTGCCTTTTGGCGGTGTTGGCCATAGCGGGATCGGTGCTTATCATGGCCAATTGAGTTTTGACATTTTTACGCATCACAAAGGAGTGGTCAAAAAAGGCAATTGGATCGATTTACCTATGCGATACGCACCTTACAAAGATAAACTGGCTTCCATCAAACGCTTATTAGACTGGATATAAAGGCTAAAACAATTTCGCACTATTTTGTAGATTTCCGTACGGATTTGATTAAAAATATTATATTTACGTTTCAATAATTAAATACCACAGAATATAAAACAATTCTACTTAAAAAATGAAATCTACACTTGAACAAATTGAAGACATTAAAAACAATGGCTATTTCTTAGACTTTTCTACTGTTTTTAACCATGCTTTCGAAAACTATAAAAAAATAGCGCTTTATGCAGGATTAATACTTTTGGTATTTTCGATTTTAGCGTTTTTTCTTGGCGGAGGACTTTTAGTTTCATTGTATGGAGTTCAGCATTTTAATGAAGAATTTTTAAAAAACCTTCAAAACGAGCAAACATCAACTTCTGTACTGGCAATTTACAGCCTAGTAATTGCTTTTACAGCAGCACTTTTTAGCCCGTTTACTGCTGGTTTTTTAAAAATGGCATATTGTGCAGACAGAGACGAAGAATTTAAATTTTCTACCGTTTTTAGCTATTATACGTCACGCCATTTTACACAGCTTTTTATTGCAACATTATTAATTTCACTACTGAGCGGTTTAATTTCTGTTCTCTTTAATATGGCTGGAATTATTCTTATTGATACTTTAATGGCATTGGCAATCACCATATTTACAGCATTAACAATACCGCTTATTATTTTTGGAGATTTAAACGCTATAGACGCCATTAAATCAAGCATTATTATCGTTAGCAAACAACCATTTACAATAATCCTTTTGCTTTTTGTTGCCGGCGTTGGCTCAGCCATTGGTTTAATTGGCTGTTGTATTGGCGTAGTCTTTACAATTCCTATCACTTATTCGGTAAATTACGCTTTATATAGCGCTATATTAAATATAGAAGAAGAGAATTCAATTGATTCAATTGGATCTGATTCAGAATAAAAACTGAAGATTCTGAGAACAAAAAGAGCCTAACCTACTCTTTTCAGAAATTCTAAATTGCCATTACTAAACCAAAAACATACCCCGAATACTATGGTAGAAAACTATAGTTTTTTTAACTCATCGATTTTAGGAATCGCCAATTTTGGTGGTGCCTTAAAATCGATTATCACAAATTGGTTTGTTTTTAAATCAGATATTATTTTCTACAACAACCCCAAACTTATCGTTTTGGGGCTGTCATTATTCGGTTTTATAGGTTTGTTGATTTATCAGTTTTTTAGAATTAAAGCCAAAATTGGCTACTTCATCGAAAAAAAACTGGAAAGCGAAACAGCACATCGGGAATATCAATTGTATGCTTTATTCTTTGGTATTGCAACTATCGCAATTGAAATTATCAATGAAATATTCAAGATTCGGCCACGAAGTTTATTAGTTTTTAATATAATTATCGGGTTTTCAGTTTTACTGCTTTATTTAATTACAGATAAAATAAAATTTCTACGGGACCGGACCCAGAAAATTTTCATTATTTCCTTCTTAATTTACCTTGCTTACGTTGCCCGTAACATTATATATCTGCAAAATGATGTTATCCCCATTATTACTTTTTTACTTTCATTTTTCTTCTCCTACAGTATTTTAAAACCCATAAAAATTTATTGGATTTTCGTTTCAATCGTATTTTTATACCTGATTATAACCTTAGTTTTCCATGTAATTCCATTAAAATCATCTATTTTACTCATCAATTTTTGCATTATAATTTTCATTCTAAATCACGTAAATTATGCCGTTTTACTAAACAACAGAGATAATTTCAGGTTTACAAACGAAATCGTTCATAAAGGAAATTCATTAACCATTGCTACAAATAAAAAAGGCGAAGTATTATTTAGCAGCGAAACCATAACAACAATTTTAGGATATTCTCCAGACGAAGTAATGGCAATGGAATTTTGGAAATTAACCGAAGATCCTGAATTTATCAGAGAAAATTATCATAAAACTTATATTGATAATAAACTCTACATTCGAAAACTAAAAAGTAAAAACGGCGAATTCAAATACATTCAATGGAAAGATAAAAAATTCTCTAATGATTTAATTATAAGCATTGGACAAGACGTTACGGAGCAAATTATAGTTCAGGATCAATACAAAAACCTGATCCAGACCGCGACCGATATTATTTTCGAGATCAATGTCGACGGTTATTTTACTTTTATCAATGAATTTGGATATTCTATTTTGGGTTATTCCGAAGAAGAAGTGATCTCGCATCATTATTCCAATTTTATTCATGAAGATTACATCAAAAATGCGGTTGATTTTTATGAGAATTTAGAACAAAATGAACTTAATTACCCTACTATTGAAATTCCGGTTATAAAGAAAAACGGCGAAGAATTATGGATTTCACAAAAGGTTATTATTCGCAAAAATGATTTGGGCGAAACAAATGGCTACGCAGGTATTGCAAGGGATATTACGAAGATAAAAAACATCGAAAACGAGAAAAAAAGACGTCTCGAGAAAATCGAAGCCTACAATAATTCGACCAAAAAATTATCGACCACAGATTTTCGCGGTTACAGCGATTTGCAAACCGTAATTGATTTTATTATTCAGGAAGCGGCAACAGTTTCTAAAACAAACAGAGTTAGTTTTTGGAAATATTCTAACGACACCATAACATGTCGAAATTTATTTAGTTGGGACAATCAAAGTTTAAGCGATAAAAACATCCTTGATAAAGAATCTTATCCAATCTATTTTGAAACCTTAAAAAGCAAAGCTATTATCAATGCTTCTGATGTATTTAACAAACTGGAAACATCTGAATTTCAACAAGTTTATTTCATCAAAAATAAAATAAAATCAATGCTTGATGTTCCGATTTTTTTAAACGGACAGCTCGCAGGAGTTGCCTGTTTTGAAAGTACCGAGAAAAAAAGAGAATGGGACAATGAAGATATTAATTATGCGAGAACAATTTCGGATGTAATTTCATTGGCAATTTCTTCTCAAATGAGGCTTAAAGCCGAGAAAAAACTGGAACTTAAAAGCGAATTATTATCGGCTTTGGCGCTTTGTACAGAGAAATTTTTATTGAGCAAAAGCCCACAAAAAATGTTTCAGGAAACTTATGAAATTATTGGAAAGGCATCAAAAGTAGATCACATTTTTTATTACGAAAAAAATTTTGAAACCAATACCATTAGCCAAAAATACAAATGGACACGAGAAGGAATTGAACGTCAAATAACGAAACTGCAAAATTTTACCGAAGACAATTTAAAGGAAATTATATGGCACTCTCAAAATAAAAAAGTTTTAAGCACTTTAACCCGCAATCTGGAAGATACCTACTTTAAAAATTTACTCGTTACGAATGATATTAAATCGATATTGATTTTGCCTTTGTATGCCAATAATAACTTTTCGGGTTTTATTGGTTTTGATGATTGTACGCGGGAAAGAAAATGGTCTGATGATGAAATTTATATCTTTCAGACGCTTGCCAATAATATTTCATCGGCGTTGGACCGAAATAGAAATCAGGCAAAAATCAAGGAAAGTGAAGACGCCATAAAAGCAAAAGAACTGGCAGAAGCGGCGAATAAATCTAAATCGGATTTCCTGGCCAATATGTCGCACGAAATACGAACTCCGTTAAACGGAATTATAGGTTTTACGCATTTGCTTATGAAAACGAATCTTGAAGAAATTCAGGAAAAGTACATGACAACCATCAATCAATCAGCACATTCATTACTTGAAATCATCAATGACATTCTTGATTTTTCTAAAATTGAAGCCGGAAAACTGGAGCTTTTTATTGACTTATACGACATTCAAAAAATACTGGGACAAATATTTGACTTAATTATTTTTGAATCTAACCAAAAAAATCTTGATCTCGAATTAAATGTTGATCCCAATGTTCCCAAATATATCTGGACAGATATTGTACGATTGAAACAAATTTTGATCAATCTTTTATCAAACGCCATAAAATTCACCAACGAAGGATCTATAAAACTAAACGTTTCGGTAAACGAAAAAAAATCAGAAGAAAATTATATTCTCCGTTTCTCGGTTGTTGACACCGGAATTGGAATATTAGAGCAAAATCAGAAGAAAATTTTCAAGGCTTTTTCACAAGAAGATAGTTCTACAACGAGAAAGTTTGGAGGAACAGGTTTGGGACTTACAATCTCGAACCAATTACTGGCTTTAATGGAAAGCCGTTTGCAGCTTGAAAGCAGGATCAACAAAGGAAGTAATTTTTATTTTGATTTGAATTTGAACATTAGTCATAAAAGTATCAACGAAAAATACAAGGAAATCCTAAAAAACAGAAATCCTGATTATGCATTGAACTATTATCCTAATCAAAAAAAACTGAATATTTTGATTGTTGAAGATAATAAAGTAAACATGCTTCTTTTAAAAACAATTGTAAAAAACCTCAATTTAAATACTATTATTTTTGAATGCGAAAATGGCTATGAAGCTGTTAATCAAATTGAAAATATTAATCCTGATTTAGTTTTCATGGATATTCAAATGCCAATTATGAATGGTTATGAAGCAACAAAAGCAATTAGAAATACTTTAAGCGGAAAAAACATTCCTATAATTGCTGTTACGGCAGGCGCCGAGAAAGATGAGCGAAACAAATGTATTTCGGCCGGAATGAATGATTATATTTCTAAACCAATCATTCGCGGCACTGTGGAAGAAGCTTTATCTAAATGGATAAAATAATAAAGTAAATCATTTTAATAGAACATATTTTACAAAAAAAATATATAAATTCGTACAACAAAATTTATAATAACTTTTAATAGAACAAATATGAAATGGCTAGGCAGAAGACAAAGTGATAACGTAGAGGACAGAAGAGGACTTTCTGGAGGAAAAGTAGCCGTGGGTGGTGGCGTTATTGGTATCATCATTTTGTTATTAAATGTTTTTGGAGGTGAAACCGGTCAAACTATTGGAAATGTCTTAGAGCAAGTTCAAGGCGGCCAACAGCAAACTGAAGCTGCTGCACCATTAAGCAAGGAAGATGAAGAAATGGGTAACTTTGTGAGGGTAATTCTGGCTGATAACGAAGATATCTGGAGTAAAATATTTCAAGAAAATGGAATGACGTATAAAAATCCAAAATTGGTGCTTTTTAGAGGTTCTGTTCAAACAGCTTGTGGCGGAGCTTCATCGGCATCAGGACCATTTTATTGTCCGGGAGATCAAAAAGTATATATGGATTTAGGTTTCTTTGAGGAACTTAAAACAAAATTTGGTGCCAAAGGTGGTGACTTTGCAATTGCATATGTTATAGCGCACGAAATTGGGCATCACGTGCAAACCTTATTAGGAACTTCGGCCAAAATGCATCAGGAACAAGAAGGAAAAAGCGAGGCAGAAGCCAATAAACTTTCGGTTGCATTAGAACTGCAAGCAGATTTCTACGCCGGAGTATGGACACACTACAATCAGAAAAATTTAGATACAGATGATATCGACGAAGCTCTAAGTGCTGCAAACGCTGTTGGCGATGACGCCATTCAAAGCAAAATGAGCGGTCAGGTTGTCCCGGATTCCTTTACTCACGGAACATCAGAACAAAGAATGTACTGGTTTAAAAAAGGTTTTAAAACCGGTGATATTAAACAGGGAAATACTTTTGAAGAAATTCGATAATACAACAAACCAAATATAACAAACCGACTAAAAGCATGATTTAAACGTCATGCTTTTTTTGTTTTTTATTTATTATTACGTCTGTATTGTCATCCTGAGGAACGAAGGATCACACAAGAAACTCGACAAAGATTGGCGGCAAAGAAACCCGGCAAAGCATTGCGGACTTACTATGTGGAGCTTCTTGTGTGATCCTTCGTTCCTCAGGATGACAAAATAAACGCAATCGAAATGTGGGATTTGGAGTTTTTAAATTTTTGAAATTTAAATTTATCCCACAAAAAAAGCCTTGAATTTCTTCAAGGCTTTAAATTTCTGGGTGGCTGACCGGGTTCGAACCGGCGACCCGCGGCACCACAAACCGCTACTCTAACCAGCTGAGCTACAACCACCATTTTGCTTAGCGGTTGCAAATATACAACTAATGTTTACTTCCGCAAATAAAAAATTGAAAAAATATTCAACTTTTTACATCAAATCTTCTAAGCTATTGACTGCCAAACATCTTTCGACAGTAAAACCCTCAGCAAAATCTTTATTAACAAGCCTTCCTAAGTCCTGTGCACGGTAATTTAGGCTTTCCAGAAAGTTTTTACTCGTAATTGGCGTTGCAGGTTCTTTTGAATTTGGATCATAAAATTGAGTTTTATAAGCCATAACTGCTTCTACCTTTTTTTCTTCAAAACCTGTAATGTCTACAACAAAATCGGGTTCCAGGTTTTTCCACTGAATATAATGGTAAACCACTTTTGGTCTCCAATGTTCTTGTTTCTCTTCGTCGATCGAGGTTTCGATTTTCATTAACCCGGATAAAAAGCAAGCGTCAGAAACTAATTTGCTTCCTTTTCCATGATCGATATGGCGATCGTCAACCGCATTGCACAAAACGATTTCTGGTTTGTATTTACGAATCATTTTAATAACTTCAAGCTGGTGCTTTTCATCATTTACAAAAAAACCGTCGCGCATTTCTAAATTTTCACGCACTAAAACGCCTAAAATTTTTGCTGCAGCTTTTGCTTCTTCGTGTCTCGTTTCGGCTGTTCCGCGCGTTCCTAATTCGCCGCGTGTTAAATCAACGATTCCAACTTTTTTCCCAAGAGAAACTTCTTTTAATATTGTTCCTGCACAGCCTAATTCTACATCATCCGGATGCGCACCAAAGGCTAATATGTCTAATTTCATCTGCTTTTTGTTTTCTTTGTTTCAGGTTCCAAGTTTCAAATTCTAAACTGTGCTGAAAACTAAATAATCTTTTTGTTTTTTTTATTTCACGTTTCAAGTTTCACATTCCAACAACTTAAAACCTGAAACCTTTAACTCTCCTTAGCAACTACTGCTCTTTTTTATATTCAAAACTCTTTTCATAGTCATCGATTTATTCACGCTTTCCTCCCATTCTTTCTCTGGGATACTTTCTTTGGTAATGCCGCATCCCATATACAAAATGGCACTTTTTTCCTGAATTTGCATACTGCGTAAATTTACGAATAAATCAGAACTTACTGTTTTATGCGCAAAACTGCTGTTTAATTCTCCCAAAAAACCAGTGTAAAAAGTTCTGTCATAGTTTTCATTTTCAATAATAAATGCTTTTGCTTTTTTCTTTGGCAAGCCACAAACCGCTGGCGTTGGATGCAATGTATCGATAACTTCTTCAAGCGTCGAATTATCATTTAAAACTCCCGAAATATCGGTTTTAATATGCCAGATCGATCCGGCTTTTATACTGTAAGGTTCTGTAACAATAACTGATGACGCCACTTCACGCAATCTTTTTACGATAAAATCAGTAACATATTGCTGTTCGTCCTTTTCTTTTTGCTGCCAAAGAATTTCTTCTTCCAGATTTGCTTTTTGAGTTCCGGCAAGAGCTGTGGTTTCAAAAACATTTCCATTTGCTTTTAACAATTGTTCCGGTGTTGCTCCCATCCAAAAACCAATTTGGGGATGAAAAAAACAATAAGAAAAAGTCGTTGGATATAAATGAATCAAACGTTGAAAAGTGATCACAAAATCAAGATCTGTTAATTCCAGTTTCTCATTTCTGGATAAAACTACTTTTTTAAATTCTTCGTTTTTAATGGCGTCGATTCCTTTTGTAACTAAATCTTCGTATTGAGTTTTAGCTTCAGGATCAAAGCTTAAATCATCAATTTCATTAAAATCAAATTTAATTTCCTTTTGTTCCGTACTTATAATTTTGGATTGCTTTTCGGGAATTAAAATCAATTGTTTTTCATCAAAAGAAGCAAAAACAAATCCTTTTTCACTGTAATCTGTTACTTTATATAAAGTATCATCTTGCTGTAAAAAGGCAAAAAGAAGCGACGAATTGGGTTTAGAATAAATTACGAAGGGTAATTTTTGTTCCTGGTGTTTTCGGATTGTAGAAAAAAAGTCGTTCATGTTAGTTTACTTTTTTATCTAAAACCATATTAGTCAATTTACAAAGTGAAATCAAATTTCCTTCTTCATCGGTAATTTTAATTTCCCATAAATGAATACTTCTTCCTTTGTGAATGATTCGTGCAGTACCAAAAACCCAGCCTTCGCGAATGCTTTTTAAATGATTGGCCGAAATTTCGATACCGCGGACTTCCTGTAATTTTGTATCAATAAAAAAGAAAGACGCCGCGCTACCAACACTTTCTGCCAAAGCAACCGAAGCACCGCCATGTAAAAGTCCCATTGGTTGATGAACGCTTGGATTTACAGGCATTTTGGCTACTAAAAAATCTTCGCCTGCATCAATATATTCGATTTTTAGCGTCTCCATCAAGGTGTTTTTGGTAAATTGATTACAGCGCTCTAATATTTGTTCTTTGGTATAATTCATTAAAATGGACTTTAAAATCGTAAAATTAAAGAAAAGATGAGATACAAATTCGAAAATCCAATTCTATTATTTAAAATCAGCTTCAAACATGTAAGTTTTTTGTTATTTTTACAGAACAATAAAAATATTTGCCACAGATTTCACAGATTCTCTCAGATTAAATTTAACGCGTTGGGTGGAATGTTTAAAAAAAAACATTAAACACATAGAAACATAGATTTTATATTTTGAAAAAAGTAAATCAAAAAGAAACTCGTTTCTTCACACATAGCTATGTTTATTAATGCAAGTGAAACGTCTTTTTTGAGTTCAACAGTTCTATGACTCTATGTGTTAAAATAAACCGCACACAAAGTGTTAAATCTATTAAAAAATCATTCAAATCTGCGAAATCTGTGGCTAAAAATAACCTAATTCAAATGCGTCAATACTTTACATTCTTCATTCTTGGTTTGCTTATAACTTTTAGTTCCTGCCGAACTGATTTTGAGACCGTTGCCAGTTCCGGAGATTTAAAGTTTTCAAAGGATACCGTTTATTTAGATACTGTTTTTAAAAATATCGGTTCGAGTACCTACCAGCTAAAAGTTTACAATAACAGTAAAGATGACATTTCGATTCCAACGATTCAGCTCAAAAAAGGATTGAATTCGAAATACCGAATGACGGTTGACGGAATGAACGGAAACAATGGCAAAATCTTCAATGATGTAACGCTTTTAGCCAAAGACAGTTTGTATATTTTTATAGAAACTACGGCAGATATTACAGATGCAAATCCAACAGATTTTTTATATACCGATGAAATTCAGTTTGATGGGGGTTCGAATCTTCAGGAAGTCGCTTTGGTCACTTTAATTCAGGATGCTGTTTTTCTTTATCCGAAACAAAATCCTGACGGAACCAAGGAAAAAATTGAGATTGACGGAAAATCGGTTGATGGTTTTTATTTGGATGAAAATGATGCTGTAAACGGAAACGAGTTGATCTTCAACAATCAGAAACCTTATGTAATTTATGGCTTTGCAGGAGTTCCGGAAAATAAAACTGTCATTTTTGAAGCCGGAGCGCGAGTTCATTTTCATGCCAATTCAGGACTTTTTGTAGACAATAATGCTTCTCTTAAAATTGACGGAGATGTCTCTACAACCGAAAAACTCGAAAACGAAGTTGTTTTTGAAGGCGATCGTCTGGAACCTGAATATTCTGATGTTCCCGGACAATGGAGTTCTGTTATTTTTTCTAAAGAAAGCACCAATCATTCTATCAATCACTTAACATTGAAAAATGCAACGATTGGTTTATCAATTCAAAATCAGGATGAAACCGCTTTTCAAATCAGAAATACTCAAATTTACAATTGCGCCGAATATGGAATTTTAGCTCAAAATGCTCATCTTAATGGTGAAAATATTGTTATCAATTACTCCGGTTTGGCGAGTTTGTCTTGTATTTATGGAGGCAATTATAGTTTTACACATTGTACTTTTTACAACAATTGGCAAAGCAGTTCACATTTTGCAGTGAATTTAAGCAACAGTTTGGCGGGCGCAACTCCCGAAACGAATCCGTTGACTCAGGCGACTTTCAATAACTGTATTATTTATGGATCGAATACCAACGAATTCAATCTGAGTAAAAATACTGCGGCACCTTTTGTATATCAATTAAACAATTGTCTATTAAAATTTAGCAGTTCTTCATCAAATCCAGATTATCAGTTTAAAACAGATACGGAACATTATAATCAGATTATCTTAAACGAAAATCCCAAGTTTTATAATATCAATATCAATAAATTCAATATTGATAATACTTCTCCCGCTTTCGCGAAAGGGAATCCGGCGCATATAATTGCGTTGGATATTATTGGAGCGACGAGAACTTCTCCTCCTGATTTGGGGGCTTATCAAAGTGCTGTTTTTCCAAAATAAAGGTTTTTGCCACGAAGGCGCTAAGGCACGAAGTCTTTTTTAAACATATAAGTTCATATAAGTAATTTAAGTTTTATGTGAATTTTGCTCGCAAAGAAGCAAAGACACACAGTTTTTTTTAAGCTTTGTAAATAAAACTTTGTGCCTTTGCGAGATTAAAAAAACTTTGTGCCTTAGCGTCTTTGTGGCAAGAAAAAACTTAGGGCCTTCGTGGCAAAAAACACAACCGTAAGAAAATATATCCAAAAATAATCATTCCTTAACTCAGCGTATTCATAAAAGTAGTAGATTTGTTACAATCACAAAATTAAGCTTCTCATAATCAATTTATTGAAAGGTCTATTTTGAAGTATTTTCAACCAAACCTAAAAACTATTTTTATGAAAAAAATCTACTCTTTTTTATTACTGTTATTCATTACGGTCAGTTTTGCCCAAATACCAAGTGGTTATTACAACACTGCAACGGGAACAGGTTATACTTTAAAAACACAATTATACAACATTATTAAAGGTCATACCGACAACGGCTATGCAGGTTTGTATACGACGTATCAAACTTCTGACGTTGATAATTTTTACGAAAATGACGGAACAGTTCTGGACATGTATTCTGAAAATCCATCTGGAACAGATCCTTATAATTATAGTACAGGAACGACTCAAAGATGCGGGAATTATTCTGTAGAAGGTGATTGTTACAACAGAGAACATATTATTCCGCAATCGGTTTTTAATGAGTCATCGCCAATGGTTTCCGATGCGCATTTTATTACGCCAACCGATGGAAAAGTAAACGGAATGCGTTCCAATTATCCGCACGGCACTGTAAGTTCTGCAACCTATACGTCTCAAAACGGAAGTAAATTAGGATCAAGTTCTGTTTCGGGATATTCGGGAACTGTTTTTGAACCTGTAAATGCTTTTAAAGGCGATATTGCGCGAATGTATTTTTATTTTGCAACACGTTATGAAAATACGGTTTCAGGATATTCTTTTCCAATGTTTGACGGTTCAGCCAATAAAGTATTTACAACAGCTTTCTTAAATGTTCTTTTGGCGTGGCATGCACAAGATCCTGTAAGCGCGAGAGAAATTGCGAGAAACAATGCCATTTACGGGCGCCAAAATAATAGAAATCCATATATCGATCATCCGGAATATGTGAATCAAATTTGGGGAGGAACTTCTTCTACAGATTCTCAGGCACCAACTGCTCCAACGAGTCTGGCTTCGACATCAAAAACTTCAACATCAATTACACTTGCGTGGAATGCTTCGACAGATAATGTTGGCGTTACAGGTTATGATGTTTATGCCAACAGCGTTTTCAAAACAACAGTTTCCGGGTTATCAGCAACGATAACAGGTTTAACAGCTTCGACAAGTTATTCTATTTATGTAAAAGCAAGAGATGCGGCCGGAAATACTTCTGCATCAAGCAGTACAATTGCCGTAACAACTAACAGCAGCGGAACCGGCGGAACGGCAACAGATTTGCTTTTCTCTGAATACATAGAAGGATCCGGAAATAACAAAGCACTGGAAATTGCTAATAATACAGGAAGTTCTGTGAGCTTATCGGCCTATACAATTAAAAAACAAACCAATGGCGCGGGTTCGTGGAGTACTGGTTTGGCTTTAAGCGGAACTTTAACCACAGGAAGTAAATTCGTGATTGTAAACAGTTCTATTTCTTCGACTTGTTATTCTACAAGTGCCGCTAATATTTCAACTTCGGGAACAGAATTAATGTTTAATGGAAATGATGCTGTAGGCTTATTCAAAAATGGCGTTTTAATTGACATTATTGGAACTTTTAGCGGCGGAACGGCAAACTTTGCTATTGATGTTACTTTAAGAAGAAAATCGACCGTAACTTCTCCTTCAACCACTTTCAATTTGAGTTCGCAATGGGATTCGTACACCACAGATACTTGTAATAATCTGGCAAGCAAAATTGCAATTCCAAACGACGAAGAAATTGTTGATTCTGACGAAATTATCGTTTATCCAAATCCTTCTGATGGCAACTTTTATGTTGGTTTTGACAATTTAGACACGACTTATTCTATTGAAATTATTTCGTTTGCTGGACAAAAAGTTTTCGAAAAACAAAATACTACAGATACTGCAGTTCCAGTAAGTCATCTTGCAAAAGGCATTTATATTGTTCAAATCATTACAGATTCGAAAACAATAATTAAGAAAATAATAATCAATTAAGTTTTTTTTCACCATATAAGTGATATAAGAAATTGAAGTTTTTTGAATTGCCTCCAGCTTTAGCTGGAGGTTTATAATTAGGATTATAAAAGGCTTTAGCCAAACTAGACTGGTTTGGCTAAAGCCTTTTTCTTTGAATTATTTTTTCATCCAGCTAAAGCTGGATGTTATTCAATTTTAAATATTAGAGATTAAAATAACTTTTCTCATTTTATGTCATCTCGACGGAGGAGAGATCACGCACGGAACTCTACAAAGATTGGCGATTCAGTTTGCGGAGTTTCTAGTGTGATCTCTCCTCCGTCGAGATGACAAAAATTGCGATTAATCATTATTTTAATTAAAACTTTGTGCCTTTGTGCCTTCGTGGCAAAAACTTTCAAAAGAGTTTGTTTTCAAATTTGCGCTTGCTATTTATTTAAACTAAATTTGCACCTTCAATACAACAAACTACACATCACAATGATCCATTTCTTTGAAAACCAAAGCAAAACTGTTTTTGCCGTACAAACGCAAAACGAAATTTCGGCTCAAGACATTTCAAAATTAAACTGGCTTTTTGCCAACTCCAATAAGATCGAGAAATCCGCACTGTCGGATTTTTTTGTTGGTCCACGTGCCACAATGATCACACCCTGGAGCACAAATGCTGTAGAAATTACTCAGAATATGGGTATTCCGGGCATCATCAGAATTGAAGAATTTTTTCCGGCAACGGAAGATTTTACTGATTTTGATCCGATGCTTTTTCAAAAATTCAATCAATTAGATCAGGAGATTTTCACGATCAATGTTCAGCCGGAACCCATTTTGGAGATCGATGATATTGCTGCTTACAACAAAGTTGAAGGTTTGGCTTTAAGCCAGGAAGAAGTTGATTATTTAGATAATCTTGCTGTAAAAATTGGAAGAAAACTTACTGATTCTGAAATCTTTGCTTTCTCTCAGGCGAATTCAGAGCACTGTCGTCACAAAATCTTTAACGGAACTTTTGTTATTGACGGTGAAGAAAAAGAAACTTCTCTTTTCAAATTAATCAAAAAAACATCACAGGAAAATCCTAACGATATAGTGTCTGCTTACAAAGACAATGTTGCTTTTGTAAAAGGGCCAAAAGTCCAGCAGTTTGCACCAAAAACAGCTGACAAACCAGACTTTTATGAAGTAAAAGAATTTGATTCTGTTATTTCATTAAAAGCCGAAACACACAATTTTCCAACAACAGTTGAGCCTTTTAACGGAGCTGCAACAGGTTCTGGAGGAGAAATTCGTGACCGTTTAGCCGGAGGACAAGGTTCATTACCTCTTGCGGGAACTGCAGTTTACATGACATCTTATTCTCGTTTAAACGATGGCAGAAAATGGGAAAATGCTGTTGAAGAAAGAAAATGGCTGTACCAAACACCAATGGATATTTTGATCAAAGCTTCAAACGGAGCTTCTGATTTTGGAAATAAATTCGGGCAACCGCTTATTACAGGTTCTGTTTTAACTTTCGAACATGAAGAAAATAACCGTAAAATTGGTTACGATAAAGTAATCATGCAGGCTGGTGGAATTGGTTACGGAAAACTGGATCAATCTATTAAAAAGAAACCACAAGAAGGCGATAAAATCGTAATTCTGGGTGGAGAAAATTATAGAATCGGAATGGGTGGCGCTGCGGTTTCATCTGCAGATACTGGTGCTTTTGGTTCAGGAATCGAATTAAATGCTATTCAGCGTTCGAATCCTGAAATGCAAAAACGTGCTGCAAATGCCATTCGTGGTTTTGTAGAAAGCGATCATAACCCAATTGTTTCTATTCACGATCACGGAGCAGGAGGACACTTAAACTGTCTTTCGGAATTGGTGGAAGAAACCGGAGGTTTAATCGATTTAGACAAATTGCCGGTTGGCGACCCAACACTTTCTGCAAAAGAAATTATTGGTAACGAATCTCAGGAAAGAATGGGATTGGTTATTGGTCAAAAAGATATTGATGCATTGCAAAGAATTGCTGATAGAGAGCGTTCGCCAATGTATCAGGTTGGAGATGTAACGGGAGATCACCGTTTTACTTTCCAATCAAAATCAAATGGTTCAAAACCGATGGATTATGCTTTGGAAGATTTCTTTGGAAGTTCTCCAAAAACGGTTATGACCGATAAAACTATCGATAGAAAATATGCTGATGTTACTTACGACGGCGCCAATTTCGAAAGTTATTTAAAAGATGTTTTACGTCTGGAAGCGGTAGCTTCAAAAGACTGGTTAACGAATAAAGTTGACCGTTGTGTGGGCGGAAAAGTAGCCAAACAACAATGTGCAGGACCTTTGCAATTGCCTTTGAATAACGTTGGAGTTATGGCTCTGGATTATTTAGGTAAAGAAGGAATTGCCACTTCTATTGGTCACGCTCCTATTGCGGCTTTGATTGATCCTGTTGCGGGAAGCAGAAATGCGATTGCCGAATCGTTATCAAACATTGTTTGGGCTCCAATTAAAGATGGCTTAAAAGGAATTTCACTTTCTGCCAACTGGATGTGGGCTTGTAAAAATGAAGGTGAAGACGCTCGTTTGTACGCTGCTGTTGAAGGCTGTTCTGAATTTGCAATCGAATTGGGAATCAATATTCCGACAGGGAAAGATTCACTTTCTATGAAACAGAAATATCCAAATGACGAAGTAATCGCACCGGGAACTGTTATTATTTCTGCCGGAGGAAACTGTACTGATATCAGAAAAGTGGTTGAGCCTGTTTTACAAAAAGACGGAGATTCAATTTATTATATCAATTTGTCTCAGGATGATTTCAAATTAGGAGGTTCCTCTTTTGCACAAATCAGAAACACAATCGGAAAAGAAACTTCTACTATAAAAGACGCTTCTTTCTTTAAAAATGCTTTTAACACGATTCAGGAATTAATCGGTGAAAACCAGATTTTAGCGGGTCACGATATTGGAAGCGGTGGCTTGATTACTACTTTATTAGAATTGTGTTTTGCTGATGTGAATTTGGGAGCAAAAATTGATTTTAGTGCTTTCGCAGAAAAAGATTTATTGAAAATTCTTTTTGCTGAAAACATCGGAATCGTTTTCCAGGCGAAATCTGATGCAACAGTAGAAGCGAAATTAAAAGCCAACAATATCGAATTCTTCAAAATTGGTTCAGTTCAAAGCAAACCAAGTTTGGAATTTGGAATTTATAATTTGGATATTGCAGAATACAGAGATGTTTGGTTTGAAACTTCTTATTTATTAGATCAAAAACAATCTAAAAACGGAACTGCAAAAGCACGTTTTGAAAACTATAAAAATCAGGCTTTAAATTATACTTTTCCTGCTCATTTTACTGGAAAAGCGCCTGTAATTGATGCTTCAAAACCAAGACCAAAAGCGGCTATTATTCGTGAAAAAGGAAGTAATTCTGAGCGTGAAATGGCAAATGCAATGTATTTGGCTGGATTTGATGTAAAAGACGTTCACATGACCGATTTAATTTCTGGTCGTGAAAATCTTGAAGATATTCAGTTTATTGGTGCTGTTGGAGGATTCTCTAACTCAGATGTTTTAGGTTCTGCTAAAGGTTGGGCCGGAGCATTTTTATACAACGAAAAAGCAAAAACAGCTTTAGATAATTTCTTTAAAAGAGAAGATACTTTATCTGTCGGAATCTGTAATGGTTGCCAGTTGTTTATGGAATTGGAAGTTATTAATCCGGAGCATGAAGTTCACGGAAAAATGCTTCATAACGATAGTAACAAACACGAAAGTATTTTTACTTCTGTAAAAGTTCAGGAAAACAATTCGGTTATGTTATCAACATTGGCCGGAACTACTTTGGGTGTTTGGGTTTCTCATGGAGAAGGAAAATTCAACTTGCCAATGGGTGAAGAAAACTACAACATCGTTTCGAAATATGCTTACGAAGGATATCCTGCAAACCCAAATGGTTCTCATTACGACGTAGCCATGATGTGCGATAAAACAGGAAGACATTTGGTTACCATGCCTCATATTGAGCGTTCGACTTTTCAATGGAACTGGGCGCATTATCCAAAAGACAGAAATGACGAGTTTACACCTTGGCATGAAGCTTTTATCAACGCCAGAAAATGGATTGAGAAAAACTAAAAAAATATGTTATAAATTAAAAGCGCTCAAAAATTTGAGCGCTTTTTTTTCGCCACGAATTCACGAATTAGCCGAAATTAAATTCGTGAATTCGTGGCGAAAAACAAAAAAAAATGCCCCAGCACTATCCCTATTAGCTGAGGCATTTTTATTTAAAACCTTTTGGTGCCGAAGCAACTCCTGTTACAACATTTGATATATTTAAAGCAAACAACCCCGAAGTCGTCGTATCTTGTTCCCCAAAAAAAGATTCTCCACGATTGTATTGCTAAACAATACATCTCTTGCCCTCTGACCAACAAGCCTGAGTCAATCGCTGCAACGGTCCACCAAGGTTCTGCATCTGGTGGCGGCGTCTTATTTTAATAAAACGCCTCCACAAATTTGAGTATTAGTTCCACACTTACTCATTTTATATAAAAAGCAGTTTCAATATTTAAGAAAAATACCTGCTTATTTTGCTTTTGTGTTTACTAATTTCAGCGAGGTAAAACTACTATTTACCTCAAAGAATTAATAAGGGAATTTCCCGTTTCTTATAGGGGAAAAATCCCCTTTTTTCATTTCTTCGTAACAAACAACTCTGAGATATCATAAACTGCATAATTCAGAAAAATTAGAAGAATATCAGTTACTTATTCAATAAAAACCTTCTGAAAATAAAAAGTTTAAAAAAACGCATTCATATTTATTTCCGATTTCTTTTTCTATTGAAATTTGAACTATATTCGCCAAAAAGTTCCTGCCACAAAAACTTTTTTTAACCCAAAAACATTAAAACCTACATACAATGAAAATCCTAAGAATACTTCTTATTGCATTATTTTTTATTGCGACAAAATCTCATTCCCAAGTTCACGTAGATGCAATTAATTACAAAAATCATGAACGTTATATAACAACTACACTTAATTATCCGGTTCCGGGAACGTATTTGCCAATAGGCCAAAAAGCGCCTAGTACGGTTTTAAACCCTGATGGAACGGGCGTTATCCAGAATGCAGATTTAAGTAAAAGTAAAATTAACTGGGGAATTGAATGTACCGACGAAGGAACACCTATTTTTAAAGAAGGATTTAATAGCGCCTCTTATACTTTTTGGTACAGAATTACAGACAGCGAAGAGTGGAATTACACGCAGCTTTCGATACATTTCCTCAAGAAAAAAATGTTTCTGATGGGAGAAAGAGTAAAAGAATATGAAGATTATAACGTACAATAGTTGTTCATTAATTTAAATATTTCTTTGTTTTTCCTGAATTTTACGACAAAAAAGAAAACGTTTTCGTTGATTTTCAATAGTACCTATAATTTTTCCCATAAAATTTGATAAAAATAAAAATTGTACCTTATTTTTATTTAATTTGCAGTAAAATTCAATATATTAAACATGGTTCCAATCACACGCCTTTTTGATTTTCCTTATTATCAACAAGAGACTTATAACCTTCCGGTTGCTTTGGCAACTAAAAAAAACGGGGTTTGGGAAAAAACATCCACTCAGGAATATATTGCAAAAGCTAATGCTGTTTCGAGAGCATTATTGCGTATGGGTGTTCAAAAAGATGACAAAATTGCTTTAATTACTTCTAATAATCGTACGGAGTGGAATATCATGGATATTGGTATTTTACAAACGGGGGCACAAAATGTTCCTATTTACCCAACAATTGCCGAAGAAGATTACGAATATATATTAAACCATAGCGGCAGTATTTACTGTTTTGTTTCGGATACCGAAGTATTACAGAAAGTAAATGCCATAAAAGCGAATGTACCTACTTTAAAAGAAGTATTTACATTTGATGAAATTTCAGGCGCCAAACATTGGTCTGAATTATTGACTTTAGGAGCAGACGAAAGCAATCAGGCTGAAGTTGAGGCTTTGAAAGACAGCATTAAAACAGATGATTTAGCCACTATAATCTACACATCCGGAACTACAGGAAAACCAAAAGGAGTTATGTTGTCACACAAAAATATTGTGTCGAATGTTTTAGACAGTGCGCCAAGAATTCCGTTTGATGCAGGAAAAAGCACCGCTTTGAGCTTCCTGCCTATTTGCCATATTTTTGAAAGAATGATTTTGTACATCTATCAATATTATGGAGTTTCGGTTTATTTTGGTGAATCGATTGATAAAATTAGTGATAACTTAAAAGAAGTCCAGCCAACTGTAATTACAGCGGTACCAAGACTTCTGGAGAAAGTTTACGATAAAATTTATGCCAAAGGCGGTGAGTTAACCGGCATTAAGAAAAAACTGTTTTTCTGGGCTATTGATTTAGGTTTAAAATACGAGCCTTACGGAGCAAACGGTTTCTGGTATGAATTTCAGTTAAAAATTGCCCGTAAACTTATTTTCAGCAAATGGAAAGAAGGTTTGGGTGGAAAATTAGATTTAATGGTTTCGGGAAGTGCTGCTTTACAGCCACGTTTAACAAGAGTTTTTGCTGCGGCAGAAATTCCGGTTATGGAAGGTTACGGTTTGTCAGAAACATCGCCGGTAATTGCCGTAAACGATCAGAGAAATAAAGGTTTCAAAATTGGAACTGTTGGAAAAATCATTCGCAATGTTGAAATAAAAATTGCTCAGGACGGTGAAATTCTTTGCAAAGGACCAAACGTAATGTTAGGTTATTTTAAAGATCCTGAAAAAACTGCCGAAGCTTTACAAGACGGTTATTTCCACACGGGAGATATCGGAGAAATTGACAGCGAAGGTTTCCTTAAAATTACCGATCGTAAGAAAGAGATGTTCAAAACTTCGGGCGGAAAATATATTGCACCTCAGCTTATTGAAAACGCAATGAAACAATCTCGCTTTATTGAGCAGATTATGGTAATTGGTGAAGGCGAAAAAATGCCGGCAGCTTTTATTCAGCCCAACTTTGAATTTGTAAAAGAATGGGCAAAACTACATAACGTAACTTTAGGAAGCTCTAACGAAGAAGTAGTAAAAAACGAAGAAGTTAAAAAACGTATTGATACTGAAATTGAGGAAATCAACAAAAAATTCGGACACTGGGAACAAATAAAACGTTTTGAACTTACTCCGGATGTTTGGTCTATCGATGGCGGACAACTGACTCCTACTTTAAAACTTAAGCGTAAAATTATCAAAGAAATCTACAAAGATCTTTACGCTAAAATATATGGTCAAAATTAAATAAATCAAGATAATACAAACCAACGGAAAACGGCTGTCGATTGACAGCCGTTTTTTTTATGTTACAATTAAGATTATCAATAAATCATCATTTTATACTCCTTTATTGTATAAATTTTCTTACTTTTAAAATAGTTTAATAATTTATTTTGTAATATTTTTATTTCAATTTATTCATTTCCTATATATTAACGATAAGAAATGTTAATTTAAAAACTATCTAATTAAACCAACAATTTTTATTATGTTTAGAAACAGATTAGGAAAAAATAGAAATCCATTTGATAATGATGACATTTGGGAAAGAAAAGATGCAATTGGAAAAATGCTGGAAGCCAGAAAAAGTAAAGATCACTATGATACTCTCTTTTCTATTCGTGATAATTTCTTTGCTGATGGACCAAACAGGAGAGCTTTTGAAGGAGAGCTTTATTTTGAAAGTAAAGACAATACAATTTATCGAGGAAACAGAGATGGCAGTTGGACCAAAGCTACACAATTGAGTGAAGTGGTAGTTAAAAATTTAATAGGCACATTAGTTCAAAGTGATGGTATAAGAGTTTTTGGATTTGGATCAGACCCAATTGCAGGAAGTGGGGATTTAGGAAACGATAGAGGTTCCGGATCTTTTGATGCTCCAGGACATGACTTAAACACTTGTTTTGATTTAGGTTATTTATTGGGAAAATTATTCCCGAATTCATCAATGATGTATCCGTGGCTTTTAGAATTTGAACTTAGATTAAAATATGGAATTCCTAAAACACAACCGCAAGTTTCAAAAAATGCAATTTCTTCTGATCCTGAAATGATTCTAATGTCATTGTATAATTATAGGGCTACAGACGTTTTTGGAGGAAATCTTTCAGAAATTCATGTGAAAAAATTAAAAGATACTCTTGTAGACCCTTCTCAAAAAGATGCTATTGATAAATTTAATTCCGATAATCGTAAAGAAGCAGAGAAAGAAATGCAATATAAAAACAGAGAATTTCAAAGAAAAATAGATTACTTCAAAGATTAAATAATGAAAAATTATAACCTTAGGTGAAACCAATTAAATAAAGAGAAAATTGAAAAAAAATATTTTATTATCAGTATTAATTTGCTTACTATTTTCTTGTTGTAAGAAAAAAACAATAATTGAAAATGAATTAGATACAATAGGTATTAATAAAGAAAACTATAATGTAATCGATACATTCTTCTATGAAAGTAAAAAAATAAAAACTCTAAGATTTTACAAACAAAAATCAGATTATATTATGGTTGGGTTTTACGAATCTGGAAAAAAGAAATCAATTGCCAATATTAAAAATAATAATCAAATTTACGATACAATGATTGATTGGTACGAAAATGGAAGACCTAAATTTGTTCGTAAATATGATAATCATGGAATACAAATTGGGAAAGCCACAAGTTTTAGAGTAAACGGAAGCCTTGAACATGAGTATGATAATAACAAGGAAGAATCAACTGATTATTGGCTAAATGGAAAACCAAAATTTAAATTCGTAGAAAACGTATCGCAAAGTTATCATTACCGTAATGGTAACTTTATGGAAAAATACACACAAAAAAAAGGTGAATATAATGTAGAATATTTTAATGAAAATGGAGCTTTGGTTTTTTCAGGACTTTATAGAAAAAATATTCTTTTTAAAGACAATTTGAGATATAATGGAAAAATCATTTGCTATTTTAACAATGGAAAAATTTCACTATTTCAAAATGTTGTAAATGGAATTCCGAATGGAAAATTTTATGCTTATTATGGTAATGGAAATCTAAAATATGAAAGTGAAGTAGAAAATAAGGAAGAGATTTATTATAAGGCATACTATGAAAATGGAAAAATTAATATTATTAGAGACAGAATAAAAAATACATTTACTCAGTGGGACAAAAAAGGTAAAATAATAGAACAAGTACCACTTACGAGAGATTAGCTAGAAACAAATTAAGTGTTTTTATCAAATCGTATTTTTTTACGGATCATTATTTTTACAGAAACACGCACAGGACTCATTTGATATTATAAATTTCAAAGTTTTACTTTTAGTCTAATCATTAAACATTTCGTCAATTATTTTTTTAATTATTTTTAGTTAAGGGTTATTTTTTATCATTTTATATCATATTGAGCGATCAATATTGTCACACTGAGCGAAGTCGAAGCTTCGGGAGAAGTGCATCTAAAACAAAAAAAGCGTCCCAATTAGGACGCTTTTATATATTTATGTTGAGTTTGAAACTACGATTTACCCTTCTATTTCATAAAATACATATTACACATCCTGAACCATTAGCCGGAAGACATCCCACTAAATGATTGCTATTTTTTATTGCTGACAGGTTGATGTACATGTTTTTATTTTTATTTCGAGAGCAAATGTAGCTTATTTTTTTAATTAAAGATGTATTTGTTAAAATTTAGTTAAAGAAAACTTCCCTCGAATTTTAGTTTAAATGAAAGTTTTGATTATTTTTATCCACTTAAATATAAAAGTATATCGACAGCATTAATTGGTCTGAAACTTGGGAATTTTCTAAACAATTTATTTTACCCAATATTATTTTTTTTAAGAAATCCTCACCCATGAATTGCTCTTTTTCTTATTCTTTTTACTGATTCCGTTTATTGAGTATTTTATTTACTGGAGATTTATGAAAATGAGGGAAACTGCTAAAATACAGTTGTGGTAGAATAACGTAAAGTAATCAAAAACGGCTGTTGATTAGACAGCCATTCTTTGTTTTGGTAACAATCAATCATTTTGAAGTTAACTATTCTTGTTCAATTCCTTTATCCAAACTTATTTTCTTAACCTTAGATAAATTGTAGGTTATCCCGAAAAAATTTCCAAATTTGAATTGACTTTGCGTAGGTATATTTCCGGAGTCACCCAAGTTATATGAACTGCCAACCTGATAACCATCTGCAATTCTATCTACTTTTCCCATAGAAATACCTGCAGAAAAAATAATACGCTCCTGTTTTCCTAATATAACTCCGCCTCCTAAAAGTACTTGTAGCTTTTCGTTCTGCGTTATTACTGCACCAAAATTAAGAGTTGGAACAATCCACGAATTCATTCGCATATAAGTATTGATTGTAGAACCAAATGCCATATCATAATCTCCACTATTTTTTAACATGATGATTTTATTCCCAGCAGTTGCAGGATCATCTCTTTTATCATACTCTTCATCATAAAGGGATGTGAAAAATATTCCTGCACTAACATCTATTTTTAAGCCACCTCTGATCCAGATATTATAAGGGGTGGATGCAAAAGCAAGATCTTCTTCTTTCGTTTCTCTATCAGAACGACTCACTTTAAATTCTAAAACATCGATGTTTTTACCTTGGATATCGATTGGTAAAGTATAAATATCCAGATTAATAGCGTAGAATTTTTGTATAATTGATTCGATAGTTTTTTGAGCTTTATCTTTTGTTTTGAGTAAACTTTCTAGAACTGTTTTGTATTTTTTGTCCTTTGCAAATTTTTCCAAATAATTAATTAGTTCATGATTCATTCCATAATTTGTTTTAGCATCCTCAAGAAATGAATCTCTTTCTTTTAAGTCTATTTCTTCTAATACATTTTTTTGTTTTAAAGTTTCATAATAGGTTTGCACCTCAATATCTAAATAATTAATATCATTATTCAAAGTATAATTTTTATCTATAATATCTTGAATTTTACTTATACTTTCTGCTAAACCTTTCTTAGGATTATTATGAACTGCTCCATTTTTAGCCTCATCAATAGCTGCCGCAACAGTTGTTTTTTCAGTATGGAAAGAAATATTTTTAGTATCAATCTTATAATTATATTTTAATGGATTTCCATTTATTAATTTAATAGAAACCATATCTCTAGATCTTATTGAAAGCCAATTGCTTTTGCAATTATCTTTATCTTCACATTTCAAATCTTCACAAATTTTAATACTATTTTCACGTGGCTTACTCAAATCTACTGTCACAACCTTTGTTTTTACCTGGCCATAGCCAATAAACCCAAAGAATAAAAAATAAAGAATAATTAATCTTGCTTTCATGATTTCTATGTTTTTAGTTATGTTCCAAATGTATTTACAGAACAACATATCAATCAATCACCCTTTAGGGTGATATTTTATTTCTTACATTCTTGTATTTTTTTTTGTAAGTTTATTGAATGTTAAATTTATATCCCGATTCAGCCTAATTTCAAATATCACCCAAACGGGTAATTGCGCTCAATGAGCTTATTGCACAACTTTGTAAAAGAAAATGTAACGCCATGAAAATAAGAGTAGCCATAGTAGAAGATGATAAAAATTACAATCAGGCGCTGAAAAACATCATCGACTTTCAGGAAGATATGGAATGTGTAGCTCAATTTTTTAATGGTAAAAACGCGTTGCAAAAATTGGAAGCCATAGAACCAGACGTGGTTTTAATGGACATTCAACTGCAGGATTTATCGGGTATTGATATTGTTTTTAAACTAACCGAATTAATGCCGGGCACGAGCTTCGTAATGTGCACGAGTTTTGAAAATGACGAAAAAATCTTTTCTGCCTTGCGTGCCGGTGCGAGTGGTTATCTTGTAAAAGGAGATCCTTTGGCTAAAATTATTCAGGCGATTATGGAAGCTCATAAAGGTGGCGCGCCAATGAGTTTTGCTATTGCTAAGCGTGTTTTACAGCATTTTCAGGAATCAAAAGTACAAGTACAAAGTTTAGCATTACTTACCGTAACCGAAAAAGAAGTTCTTGAATTGCTGGCGCAAGGACTTCTCTACAAAGAAATTGCCGACAAGAAAAATGTCACAATTGATACCATCAAAAAACACATTGGTAATATTTACAGAAAACTACAGGTAAGTAATAAAATTGAAGCAATTAATAAATTTAACACCAAAAACTAGAAATCATGGAATTAGAAAAATTACAAGAAAAAGGAATAGATCAAAAAGGTTTTTTTATAAAAAAAATTAAAAAAGAAATCGAAGATATTTTTGTTGAGAGATACAGAAATTTAGGAAAAGATATTAGTGGATTAACTGAAAGTTTTTTTATAGATCTTGAAATATTTAAAAGGTTACTTATAAATAATGAAACCAAAAAATACTGCAAGTTTTATTACATTCATAAAGATAATTATTTGAATATGGGTATATGTTTCTCTGATAACAACCAATGTATTATTAAAGAGAAGGAAGACAAATTATTTAATTTATTGGGTGAAATTATAGAAGATGAAAATTTTATAAAGATGAAAAATGATTTTGAAGATGTCATAGGTGTAAAATTATCTCCTTACACTAACAAGATTAAAGATGTTTTGACTTTTTACACTTTGAAAGATATTAATTCTTACTTAAATTTAATGAAAGACTTACACCTTAATATTTATGGACTAAGATTTAATATGTGGCAGTATTGTCCT
>Ga0307413_10000029_pt1 | contig 36056 bp, 56 predicted proteins | sample DK1Ometagenome_3_FD_203714 | JGI IMG/M metagenome (GOLD analysis project Ga0307413, IMG submission 203714) | Maize rhizosphere microbial communities from greenhouse at UC Davis, California, United States - DK15-O-2 | ecosystem: Host-associated > Plants > Roots > Rhizosphere > Soil | place: USA... | reverse complement strand
TTGGATTATAACCTTTGACCTTTAGCATATAGAGCTCTTCATCAATGAGTATCTGGGTGGATGTCCTTCGCTCTTCAATGGTTTTGAAACGGTTCATTCCCTTTATAGGTATCTGCTTTCCATAGGGATATTTGTCCTTAAACTGTGGATCCCGAAAATAATAATGTATTTTCCAATGTTTTTTTAAAAGTGATTGTCCGCCAGTTTTCCAATTTTTTGGATTTACTGAAGGTATGCTGCAGCTGCAACCGTGTGGAAGTAGTATCATGTTCTATAACCGTTTTTATGACCGTTTAATGAACACTACGATGTTGAAAGTTTTTTGTTTTTTAGAAAAACCCCTGAATTAACAGGGGCTTTCAAGGAATTTTTATTAGTGGTATCTCCAGGAATCGAACCAGGGACACAAGGATTTTCAGGGGATGTCACTTAATTTTTGAAAACTTAAAACATTGTTTATCAGTGTTTTGATTAATCGATATTCTTATTATTTCTGTGATTTTTTATGGTGTGTGTCCTTTTTTATTTTGTCTTAACATGTTCTTTTCTATGGCAAAGACCCAATTGGCATTTAATGGGTAATGCTTGCACAGCGCCAATATCTGAGTGGTTGTAAAGCGGTTTTTTCCATTTCTGACGGAATTGTAATATTGCCTGCGAATGCCAACTTTTTGAAATAGATCCTCACGGAATTTAATTTCCCCCGATTCCTTTAGATAATCAATAAAATATATGATGCGCTCCTCTGGGGTATTCATTTTGGTATGCTTTTTTTCATCAAATAATGGTATACATTTTGGTTATCCACGGCAAAAGCATATGCCTGCACAAAACTATATCCATTGGATGTCATAAAGTTCAATGCATCAATCATTGAATTAAATATTAATGGTTTGCCTGAAACATCTTTAATTTGCGTTTCTTTTCCTGAACTGAAAAATTTTGATTGTTGACCGAAATCAATTTCTATTGATACTTTATTGCTTAATAATCTTGAAGTTCCTACAATTTGTAAATATTCAACATCAATTTCTGTAATCGGTATGTCATTTACCGTTTGTGATTGACACAATGATGTTGATATTAAAAACAGGTTGATTAAAATAAATTTTTTCATGTTGTTATTCTTTAAACTCATAGTCGAAATTACTGTTAGACATAATTGAATATCACTATAAGTTTTTTAATTATGGTTTATTTTGACAATTGAATCGATTTCAATAAATATATCAGGCTTTTTAGAGCTGTAAGTAATAAATAAATCAGGCATTTTATCTAAGTTTAAATTCTTGGATTTACCATATATTTTTACCGAATCTCCATCAGTTAATGACTTTATAATTTTATCTTTTTCGGGATTAGAATTTTTAAAATAACCATCAGATATTTTGTATTTGGACATGCTCACTTCATAATAAATAACATCTCTATAAATCATATCAAATTCATAAGTTCCTTTCCATTCAAAATATGATATAGAGTCTAAATGTTTCAATAACATTCTCTTAAATTCATCATTAAATTCGTCTTTAAGAGGCTCATTTTTTGCATAAGTAATTAAACTGTCATATTTCTTTATCAATAAATCAACTGTGTTTAATGGTGTTACAAAAGGTTTTTTAAAAGGTGTCTCATTACACGACAATAATATCAATGCTGCCAACAGGTACAATTTTCTCATAAATATGTTTTTATTATCTTTTATATTTCAAAATTTTGAAAACATGAAAACCAACAAACTAAAAAAACGCCATTACCAAGCATTATTAATAAAGTTATCCACTAGGTTCAAAAAATTAAAAAAGTTTAAGGAGAAGCTTTAGAGCGAATCCAGTTCCTTTTGAATCTCGTTCTTTAAAACTATAAATTCCTTTAGTTCTTTGAGGGCATCAATTTCACTTGCTTCAACTTCAAGTTTGGCAATGGTTTTGTTAACTTTTTTCAATAAGTTCTCAAAATGCGCTCTTAACTCTTCCTTGGTTTCAATATTTTCTTCGTTTACAACATGATTAATTTCTGGTTGTTTATAATTATTAAAAAAAATAGAATCTGTTTTATCATATAGATAATCTATATTCACGTTATACTTTTCTTTTAATATATTTTTTATAGAAGTCGACAAATCATTAACCTTACCTCTTTCAATATCTGATAAGCTTCCTTGCTTTATTCCCAGTACTTCTGACAACTCTTTTTGAGTAAATTTTAATTCCTTTCTTAGGTTTCGAAACCTTTGATTATTAAACATAATCTATATTTTAACATAATATTAACAGTTTATATCTATATTAATTATAGATAATCTATATATTTGTCATGTTGTTAGGTCAAAATAACGAAATAAAAGGCTTTGCACAAAATAAAAGAACGAATAATACCAATAATTAGGGATGGTACTGACAGAAAAACAAATTACTAATAGGGAAGAGGAGATAATGCTAGAGGTAACCAAGGGTTACACCTTTAAGGAAATTGCTAATAGGCTTTTTATTTCAACTCATACCGTTGAGACCCATGTAAAGAACATTAAGAAAAAAACGGGTGCCAGGAGCAATGTTGACATTGCCAGGATCTTCATCCTCTCATTGGATGAGCCAAAACAGTTTTTCAGGACCATTGCAGCCACCTTCTTTTTGGGACTTCAGATATTTATATGCACGGACAACTATAACATTGACATGAGGCGAGCAAACAACAGTTTCAAGCCCAGAACATTTAAAATATATAGAGAATTATTAACTGAATAATAGCAAATATGCAAAGCTTCGGGTGATTGGTTTGGTTGGTTACCGAAAGCCTGGAGCTGAAGCATTAAAATCAAAAAAGTAAAATGGAAGCAACGGTTGAAAAAACGAATCATGAAAAATTACAATTGGCTTGGGAAAAGATACCCTATGGCGCTAAGGCCATCATTTTTGATGAGTTTGGCTATACAAGACAAAACGTGCTTGATATAGTTGGCAATGGAAGGAAAGATGATGCGATTATATTAAAGCTCTTGGAGGAGATAAAGATAGCATCGAAACGTGTTACCGATGCCGTTAACGACAGGAACAATAAAATTCAGGCGCTATGAAAAACGCTGAAATCATAAGAAAACTTGAAAAAATTGAGGCTAACGCGCACCGATTATTAGATGATGCTGCGGAGTTGAAAGCGGAGCTGTCTGGTGGTTCGGGCAGCTCTAAATCTCAAGTGTTCTCGCTACAACAGCAACAACAGATAATTGATAGGAGATTTAAGCACGCATTGAAAAGATGATAAAATCAAATACCGTGGAAAGGTTGATCCAGGACCAGTTGTTCAAGATATCAAAATCAGATGAAAACATTAGTGATTTCATTATTGACTGTGGCAGTCCATTTAGCATTGAAACAAAAAACACCCTTTAGGGAGGGTGTTTAAAATCTATAAATTCCAATCTAATCAAAATCAGAACTTATGGCAAAGTTACTAAAAAATCTTAAGAAAATAGAAGTTGGCAATCCACTTATCAATTTAGAGATGTGGAACCTATACGAACAACATGAAATTGTTCAAACTGATGAACAGTTGGCTGATTTCTACCACATGTTGTTGGATGTTCAGGATGTGCTTTACATGTTAAACAGGCGTATGCCAGTATTTGAAAATCAAACTTATAAGATGATTGATTTTTCATCACATAGAGATGAAAATCCACTTTATATGCTTATACAATCTACCATTCACGAATACAATCAAAAGGTCAATAATGAAAATTGAAATAAAAAAGGTTGATGGTAAATGGACGGTCAACAATAAAATGTACTGTGATCTGGACATGCATGAGAAAAGGTTTATGGAAGACTTTTTTTATGAGGTGAGGTTGGAACAAAAAGGTCAAGAAAAAACCCAAAATAAACTTCAAACCCAAAAATGCATTAATGAAATACAACAAAGGGGCGGACTTGCAAAACTAAATAAATGAGAGAGTTTCCTAGAGTTTCTGGTTGTGTGAGAGTAACCTTGAGCTTGCCGCAACATCCGCTCTTTTTCACAAAGTTAATCAAAATTTTAAATCTATAAATTCTAAATCAATGAGCATAAAAGTAGGAGCGATAGAAATGAGAGAAATAGCCGAAATGGTTAATTATCTCATTCACGAAGAAAAGGGCAGGAAAAAAAATGAGGTTGGTTTTGCCTTATTAACTTTTGATGTGAACACCGATAAGGGAATGGTCAATTATGTGGGCAATTGCCAAAGGCCTGACATGATAAAAGCAATGAAAGAATTCATTGAGCGAAATGAAACGGAACCAGAATTTCCAACTATAACAGAAAATTAAATCATGAAACCAATTAATACCACCATAGGCAATCTATTATTCGGAACTAATGTGTTTCAAGGAGATAGCATACTACCATATGCTACAAGTGATGGGTTGGTTAGAATAAATAGTGAATCAGATTTAGAGAATATTAAAAACCATTTGAACAATGATCTGGAGGTCATTATTGATAGGGAAAAGCCTTGGCACAGTGTTTTTGAGATTACGGCTTTTACCCAAACAAGACTGGAATGGGAAAAAAAGAAAGCTGAGTACATAAGGGAGAGCTATTGCAGAAGGAGAAATACCTCATTTAGCTAAAAAAACCGCCTTTTAAAGCGGTTCTTAAATCAAATTTTTAAGCCGTATAAGGGCTTGAGCAATGCAAATATAGTTAAATTTTAATAATCAAAATCAAATTTTAAAATGAGCAAAAATCAAATCATTGAAACCCTAAAAGCGACACCGCCAATGCAGATTGCATCCCTGGACTTTGTTAGGGAGAAATTCGTTGACAATTACAACCGTTGCCACGGTAGTGACTCCGGTGAACTGATGTACCACCGCCAGTTAGTACACTTCAACCAGCAAATAGCTGCTAGCGATCTGTTAAAGAAAGCAGATTCATTCAGTTTATATGCATGTTTTGTAACTGCTGCAGTAAACGGTTATAGTTTAGACCCACAGGATAATGAGGTGTACTTACTTCCCATTAAAGGCAATGCCCATTTATGGAGACAAGCTGGGGCCCATATAAGAAGGCTAAAAAGAACTAAACAAATTCAATTTGCAGAGCAGGCTAAAATAGTATATGAAGGCGATGTCTTTGAAGTTGAAAACGGACGTGTTGTGAAGCATGTTGAAAAATTCACTACAGAGAATATGGTTGCCGGTTATGTAAGATTTGTGGTTGATTCAAAAGGCACAGATAGATTTTTCATCTATAGAAGGTCTGACTGGGAATCATGGAGAAAGAAATCCCCAAACCCAAAGACGATACAAAAAACAGGTCAGAATGGCCCATATTTATCAGAATCACTTTGGGACAATGGAATAGTTAATGGCACAAATCCTGAGCCAAATTTCCTAAGAACAAAAATAGTAAAACATGCGGCCCAGGAGAAATGTTGGGCAACTGGGAGCATACCAGCTGATGCGGACACTTTTGCGAATATTGAGATTGATGCAGATCCTGATGAGATTGAAGCGCTTACTCCCAATAAAATGACCCCTGATGACCATTATTCAGATTTTGAGGATGTGGCCAACGAACATCAACCGGTTGATACAGTGAAAACCGATGATGATGATACTTTTTAATCTTATAAACTAGAATCATGGAAGGATTAATCACAACAACACAATTAAATGACGTCGCTAAAAATGGCGGTGAAATATTGACGGTAAACAAATCACGGGCAGAAAAGGCCTTGGTGGTTGGAAAAAATATACTTGAGGCAATTAACAAAGCGGGTGGCCTTGATGAAACACTAGACACTAGATGCAATAAATATTTGGTGAATTGCCGGGATGCCAAAAAGGAAATGGAGGAATCCAGAAAGCCCATCACTCAGCTGTTCGACCAGATTAAAAAGGAATTCACAAATTCAGAAAATGACCTTGACATCAAAAAAGATGGTTCAGTACCATTCATAATCCAATCACACAGGAATGCTTATGTGAAAAAGCTGGAGGCAGAAAAAGAACGCCAAAAATTGGAAGCCCAAAAGAAGCTTGACCAGGAGAAAGAGCGGATTGAGATTAAAACTGAAATTGAATCCCAACTGTCAAATTATGTTCGTGACCATATCACTTCACGAAAGGAAAAGCTTCAGGAAACTTTCAATGATATTACACTTGAAACATTCGATGCCAAATCCAAAGCCCTCAAGGGACTGGAACCGGTGTACCATAAAGCCCATTGGATTGATTTTGTACCAAAATTGGAACCAAAACATATCACTCTTGATGAAGCAGGTTCATTTACCGAAGAGATTAAGGACAAACAAGATTTCAATTTGATAGCTGCTATAGTTGAAGGTGAGCTGAAGGCATTTATAAATGAGCTCATTGAAAAACTTCCAAGCCTTAAAAATGAACTTGAAGAATTGGCCAAGGCCAATGAAGAGGAGAAAAAGAAAATTGAGGATGCTAAGAAACTGAGGGAAGATGCTGAAAAGAAAAAGATTGCTGATGATGCTGCTGCAGATAAACAAAAAAAGGAGCAGGATTTAAAAGTGAATGCCGAGGCACAAAAAGCTGATGCCGTGATGGATAATCTTACTGCTTTTGATGCAAAAGGACCAGAGACACGATCTGGTTATGAAATTAAAATACTTCATCAAGCTGGAGCAGTAGAAATATTCACTTTCTGGTTTGAACGCGAAGGTGCCAAATGCACCATTGATGAGATTGAAAAGAAATCCATTGGCCAGATGAAGGCATTTTGCGAGAAATCTGCCCATAAGGATGGTGACATGATATCTTCTAAGTATTTGAAATATGAAGCGGTTTACAAGGCTGTAAATAGAAAGTAATGAACTATAACCAAGACCCATATTTCGAACGTTCGGAGGTTTCAAATTCAGACTTGAGTTGGATAAAGGAATACTATCAGCCAGAGAAGCTAAAAGTGGACAAGGACAAAGCCTATAAGTTCGGGACCTTGGTGGATGCCATTATTACAGAGCCTCATAAATTGGATTTCTATCAACACACGGTTGATGGGATTAAATATGACGAAAAGGATTTTGCATCTGCTATAGTGATGAGAAAGTCATTTCTTAAAGATGAGCTCTCAGCTTCATTGCTAAAGGTATCTGATTGCCAAACCGTGATGACCAAAAAACAAACCTTTCATTTTGAAGGAGTCGATTTTGAACTGGATACCCGTTGCAAGTGGGATTTATGGTCATCACGATTGGGTTATGGTGGCGACATCAAGAGTACGGCAGCTACGTCCCAAAAACAGTTTGAGGATGCTGTGAGGTTCTTTGATTATGATCGCCAACGTGCATGGTACATGAACATTGCCGGAAGTGATAAGGATGTCATCATTGGAATAAGCAAAAAGAATTTCAAGGTCTTTAAAGTGCCCATTAGACGAGGTGATGAATTATTTGAACAAGGAGTAAAAAAGTATAACGAACTGGCCTTTAAATGGTGGTCACTATTCGCAATTAATAATTAATAAAATAGAAATGTTACAAGACGCAATCAACGCTTTGGCCTCAATACAGAATCAATTTCAGGAGGAAATATACGGTATAGAAATTTACCCTAATGGTGAGTCCTGTATTTTCTTGATGGATGCCAAACATCAAGATTTTAAAAACGCCCAGGAAATGCTGGAGTGGATGGAAACCAATTTAACTAAGGTAAACCAATGAACATAGAATTAAATTATTCTGATTTGATTATTGGTGAAATAACCAAAAAGGATTTAGGAAAACCTCTTTTGTATGTGGATAAGTTCGATAACCAAATTGGTATTCTGGTAGGATATGATGAAAAATATGTTCATGTAAAATTCGGTGGCAATAAAGAGGCAATAATGCTGAAACCTTCAAACTTAAAAATAATCTCAAGGAAATGAAAAAATATATCATTCTAATAGTCATGTTCATCTTGGTATTTTCTTATGATGAATGCAGTGGTCAACAGGGTTTAAGAACACCTGAACAGGAACACTTTGTTTTAACCGTAAACTTAGATTGGGCAGATAAAATGCCCAGTGACAGCCAAAAAAACATTCTTGATGATTATGGATTGAACTTTCATATAGAGGCAGGGATAAAAAGCGCCATTGGCAATTTGGTTGGTGTTGAGATTAAAGTCGGATACGAAGGGTTTCCAACATTATATGGTGGTTATTCCGCTTACACTGGTGCCGTTGGTTTGAGAATGGTTTCAGGCTATTGGGAGGAGTGGGATTATTATGTAGGCTTTCGAGCTTCAAAGGTTTACAGGACAATCGAATCAGGAAAAGCCTTTAGGGTTAATCCTGGACTTGAAATAAAGGTCACCAGAAACATTAACGATACTTTTTACGGCGGCTTTAGGTACACTTATGACAAGGCTTATGACCAAGAGATATTCGATTGGGAGGTTAAAAACAGGCATGGTGTGTATGTTACCATTGGCGCTAAATTATTTGAATTATGACAGTCATTTCAACTATGGAGCAAATCCAAACAGAGCTCAAAGAAATCCAAACAAATCTAGAGGTAGAAATGTCCGAAGATGTAAATGAAGCGATTTACAGGGGAAACAAATTAGCTGTACAGATGGCCAGGAGCGGCAAGTTATTGGCAGATGCCAAGATTCATAGGGATAGAAAGCTAACGAGCTCGGTTGTTTTGGAACTAAAAAAGATTGTGGATCTGCCAGCTTCAACTGCAAACAAATATGTTGATGCACTATGTTTTGATGAAAACTATATAGTCAACTGGTGCGAGCGTGTCAATAGGTCCTGCACACATCAAATTGAATGGTGCAGGACCGTAATAAGTAAAGCAAAAGCGGAAATGTCCGCTTTCAATCAAACACCTTAAAATAATTATTAACCTAAATAAATAATCAATTATGCAAATTGTAATTAAAAAAGCCGGAATCAGGGGAAGCTTGTTTCTTTCCTATGAGTTCGAACAAACAGATGTAGATGTTAAGAACACCATCAAAACAAGTAGTGATGCCGCCATTCACGACGATTTAAGAATAGCCTTCAGAAAGCTGATTCCACATTTCGCATTGATTTGTGAGCAAGTCAAGGATGTAAAGTTAATTGAGAAAGCCATTAAAAATTATGATAGTTATCTGGGTGATTCTGAAGTTGCCATTGACGATACTTTTTTCAAATACAGGATTTCAGAATTCAATATTGTTGAAAAACATGGTGATGAAGTGGTCTACATAAGCGGTTCCAGACAACTAGAAACCCATAAAGAAATACATTTCTCAACACCTGGTAATTCCTTGGTCATGGATGAGGATTATAAATTCCATTCTGAACTTGTAGAAACCGTTGATCTACTTAAAAAAGAAGTGCTTTTATACATGCAGGGCAAAACAGCTCCTAAAGCACAAATGGAAATGTTCAATGAAAAGGAAGAGGATGACTTTGATGATTTCCAAAAGCAAATGGAACAGGCTGCCAGCTAATAATTAATAAATCAAATTTTAAGAGCAAATTAAATGCAAATATTAGTTCATCCAACAGAATTTCACGTCATCATTTCTTATGGCAAGTTCCAGCAGTACCATACCAACCAGATTAAGATGCTGGATGGTTCTCGGTTCGATTGGACACGTAAGCTATGGGTGGTACCAAAACGGTATCTCAAGGAGATGGAGGATATCAAAGTAAAATGCCGCGCAACTTGGGAAGAATATGAACCACAAAAACCACAGGTTGTTGGGGAATTGAAACCCATGCCGGAACTATCCTTTGAAATTGATATCAAACATAACGAACTCGGTTTCACGCCTAGACCATACCAGCTTCAGGGAATCGCCAGAGGACTTCAGTTAAAGCGTTTCATCAATGGTGATGAACAAGGTCTTGGAAAGACACTTCAGAGCTTAGGAACGCTTTATGTTGCCAATAAATACCAAAATGAACAGACATTTCCTTGTTTGGTAATTTGTCCATCATCAACCAAAATAAACTGGCAACGTGAATGGTTTATGTGGACCGGCAAAAAAGCGATGGTTCTTGATGATAAGGTAAAGGATACTTGGCACCGATTTTATGAGCTAGGGATGAACGATGTTTTCATTACCAACTATGAATCCCTGAAAAAATTCTTTGTGAAGCAGATGCCAAAAAAGGGTAGGCCAAGCAGTGAGTTTGTCATGGATGAGCGCATTAAGCTTTTTAAATCCGTGATTATTGATGAGAGCCATCGCGCCAAGGATCCATCCACTCAACAGGCTAAAATAGTATTGCAAGTTTGTTTAAAAAAGGAATGGGTAATTGAGCTTACTGGAACGCCAGTTGTTAATAAACCTATTGATTTATTTGCTCAGCTGGCCATCATGGGAAGGCTCAATGATTTTGGTGGTAGAAAAGGTTTCTTGGGCCGATACTGTGAGGGTGGTCGTGGTGCTTCAAACCTACGTGAGCTCAATTATTTTCTTAATGAAAGATGTTTCTTCAGGCGCGAGAAAAAAGATGTTGCCAAGGATCTTCCGGATAAACAGCGCCAAACCATTCTATGTGATATTACAACTCGCGGTGAATACAATAAAGCAAAGAATGATTTTATAAAGTTCCTTTCAGATAAAGGGTGTACCGATGCTGAGATAGCAAGAAAATTGCGAGGTGAGATTATGGTTAAGATGGGTGAACTTAAACGCATTTCTGCACTTGGAAAACTGAATGAGGTGAAGGAGTTTGTTCAAGAGGTTACTGAATCTGGAGAGAAGCTCATCATATTTTGTGTGCTTCATGACATTGTTGATGAGCTGTTGAAGGAGTTCCCAAATTCCGTAACGGTTACGGGTAGAGATACCACCGAACAGAAACAGGCCAATATTGATGCCTTTCAGAACAATCCAGAAGTCAAGTTGATTGTATGTAACATTCGTGCCGCTGGAGTTGGAATAACGCTCACAGCTTCATCACGTGTGGCATTTGTGGAATATCCTTGGACTTATGCAGATTGTGTGCAATGCGAGGACAGGGCACACCGTATCGGTCAAAAAAACAATGTGATGTGTACCTACTTTTTAGGTAGTAAGACTATTGATGAAGATCTGTATAAAATGATCCAGGATAAACGGCATACTGCCAACACGATTACTGGAGCAACGGATACCATGGAAATGAGCTTTGTTGATAATATGGTCGGTTTATTTACAAAATAAGATATGGAAGACTATAAAAAAGAATCTAGAAAAAATTATACATCTGGTACTTATCAAAAAAATGCTACCAATGAACAATTGCAAGTTGGTTGTTTACAACGTATAGCGGATAGTCTTGAAAAGATTGAAGAGCCATATAAAAAATTGATTGAAGAGAATCAATGGTTAAGTAAAAGATATCGGGAAGTGAATATTGAAAATGAAGGATTAAGGCATTCAATACGCGGATATAAGGCTGCAATAACCAGAATGAAAAATAAGCTATGAACGGATACGATTTGTCAAGGGATTGGTTTGATTTCTGTTTTGAGAACCCAGAAAAAATAAAGCCAAACCATTCAGCTATATACTTTTTTGCAATTGAACATTGTAATAGGCTTGGTTGGAAAGATAAGTTTGGTTTACCATCATCTATGACAATGGAAGCTATAGGTATCAAATCTTATAATACCTATATAAAATCACTTAATGAATTGGTCGATTGGGGATTTATAAAAATGATTGAGAGAAGCAAAAACCAATACTCCAGCAATATAATTGCCCTATCAGAATTTGACAAAGCACTTGACAAAGCACTTGACAAAGCATTTATAAAGCACGCAACAAAGCAAAGTGAAAGCACTATACAAAGCACAGGTGAAAGCATTGATAGTATAGATAAACAATTAACAATAAACAAAGAACCATTAACAAAGAGTAGGGTGAAAAAATTTTCACCACCCTCTCTTGAAGATATTAAAAATCAAATTTTAGAAAAAAAATATACCACCGTGTCCGCGGTTTCATTTTACAATTTTTATGAGTCAAAAAATTGGATGATCGGAAAAAACAAAATGGCGGATTGGAAAAAAGCATTGGGAGGTTGGGAATCTAGGAATCTAGAAAACAACAACAAACCAAATCCCGAAAAGTCAACAGACCACCAAAAAGTAATGAGCAAATTGGAAAAATATGGTTAGGAGAGTAGAACCACAGCATTTAAATGCTGTGATAGCAAATTTCAGAACTGATTTTTTAAATCAAAAAAAAGAGATAATGATATCTAAAAAAACATTGTGGGATTCTTTTGTAAACCATCAACCTGAAGACTATGTGGTAGATGAAAGAAATGAAAAAATTATAAGAACGCTCATGAGATATTTTAGGGGCTCTGATGATTTTAATGATGATGGTCTCATAATTTCTAAACCAGACCTAAAAAAAGGCATTATGCTTTTTGGTAATCATGGCGTTGGAAAATCAAAATTGTTTGATGTAATACATAATTCTGGACAAGATTTATATAAAACAAAAGGGTTTTTAAGGATGCGTTTCAAAAGTGTTTCTAGTGTTTCACTTGTTGAGGATTACATGAGATCGGTCAAGACGGATGATAGCAATTTCGATATAAGAAATTTTCATCACAGGCCCTTGTATATTGATGATTTGGGTTATGAGAAAAAAGCATTTTTGAGTTTTGAACTTTTGGGAGAGTTGATTTTTGAACGTAACAGAAACAATGCCAAAACATTTGTAACAACAAATAAATCTCCTGGGGAATTAGCTGAACGCTATGGGATATTGATTGGAGACAGACTACCTGAAATGTTCAATATCATTAAATGGGAAGGTGAAAGTTTTAGGGAATGAGCAGCCTTAAATCCTGCCATTTTACAACAAGTAAGGGCAGAGCATACACGATCGTAAAAACCGAGTATGGTAAAGATGCAAAAGTATTAAGCGCTATTGATACGGTGGTGAACCAGGAGGGTATTAGAAAAACAATGAGTAGAAGTGAAACATTAAAATTGATTAAATCATGAGACATACTTTAAAAACATTACCAAGATATTTCTGGAGAATTGCAGATAATAAAAAAACATTTGAAGTTAGAAAAAATGACAGGGATTTTCAAGTTGGTGATCAAGTTACATTGGAATATTTTAATCCAGATAGCCCACATGAAACAAATAATCCTATCGACATAGAAATAACCTATATCCTTCATGGTGGTCAATTTGGGATTGACCATGATTATTGTGTTTTTGGGTTTAAAATCTTATATCAATGAGCTGGAGCGAAAAAGATTTACAGAACCTGAAGGTAAAGGGCTTGAAAGTGGATGATTCTAAACCCCTCGAATTCGAGGGATTTAAAAAACCTAAGCAAAAAATCGTTAAGATTTCCATTGAAAAAAAATACATAGAGCTTTGGCTTGAAATGTATAAACGCAACGGGTTTTATGAAGCATTTGTAACCGAGTACCAATTTGATGATGTTAGGAAATTCCGTTTTGATTATGCTATTCCATCTTTAAAAATTGCCGTGGAATATGAAGGTATCCATGCAACAAAATCAGGGCATACCACCATAAGCGGCTTCAACAAGGATATTGAAAAATACAATCTGGCACTGGTAAACGGTTGGCGCGTGTTGCGATATACGGCTAACACCTACAAGAGTTTTGAGACCGACTTACTAAGGCTCTTGAATATTGCGGATCCTGAAATACAAAAGGATTATTGCAGGCTGTTCCAGAATGGTGCCATCAATAAAAAATGCCAGAAACAATGTAATAACTGTGTAAAAGCCACTGCGGATGAATTGCTTAGGCAAAATTTTATAATTGATAAAAAATGAGAAAAGCATTAATAGTTCAAACCCAAACAGGCAGAAAAGGCTATGTGTACTATGATACCAATGAAGATTTGAATGCTGAAAAGCTTCAGGTTAAAATCATAGACGAACAATTTAAGGAAACCGGAGAAAACCTTTTGTGTGCTCCAGCCAATTTAACAGCTATAGGATATAAAGATTAAAACTATGGAAGACCAAGTGTGTAGAGTGTGCGGTTGTACAGATGATAATTGCAAACAATGTATTCAAAAAACGGGATATCCTTGTTATTGGGTAGATGAGGATCTATGCAGTGCATGTGCAAATAATAATTAATTAAATCTATAAATCATGAAATCAACAGAGAATTTAAAAAAAACAATCGAGGAACATCTTCAGCAGTTAGGGAGCAAAGATGAACTGTTTGCCGAAACGCTAAAAAAGGAAAACAAGAACATTGACGATTGCATTACCTACATATTGAACCAGGTTCAGTCCTCAGGTTGCAACGGCTTTACGGATGATGAAATATTTGGCATGGCGGTGCATTATTATGATGAGGATAATTTGAAGCCGGGCAAAAAAATTAACTCAACCGTGGTGGTGAATCATAAAGTAGAACTATCAGTTGATGATATTGAGACTGCCAAACAAAAAGCGCTTGATAGTGTTGTTGCTGAGGAAAAACAAAAGATTCGCCAAAAGCCACTAAAAGCTAAAAAAGCCAAGGTGGAAGAAAAAGCGAGTGATAATCCTTCTTTATTCGATGAATTATGAGACCAAAGACTAAACTGCAATTTGAGGTTTGGGATTTGCATAAACAGCTTCCAATGCCAAAGGAACAGGAACCATTCGTGATATCCAACCATCAGTTTTACTTTACCAGACATTACAAAAATTTTGTTTGTATGGAATGTAACCATTTATGGAAACCTGAAAAGCCATTGAACAAGAAAACTGGCATTTCCAATAAAACCACATGCCCCCATTGTAAAAAGAGATTGACCTTTATTGACACTGAAAGCGGTGGAAAGGCAAAAAGGATTATCATTTATTCAGTAGCTCAGGTTGTGGGACGTTTTCAGGTTTTCAGGTATTTTTCTTGTTGGAAACACATGAGTAAAAAGAAAGCGCCAGTTTATTGGTTTAGAGCACTGCTTGAGGAATGGAAAGATTGGGACAAAAACAAGGTTGTAATGGTTGGCAGGACTCATTCTTCATATGGAGATGGATTTAGTGATACTAGATATGAAATAAGGGATTATGGACGACCAATATGGCAATCAAGCTCCTATAGTGGATATTATTCACATATAACTTGCCCTGGTGCCGAATTGTTGCCAAGGTTCAATAAGTATGGATTGACAAAGCACAAACACAATGTGGATTACCGATTACTTATTAATATTTTCAATAGTTCACCAAAAGGAGAAACACTTTTCAAGGCAAAACAATACAGTTTGATGTATAAATGCCCAGACAATTCAGGTGCCATAACAAGATATTGGCCATCCATAAAAATATGCATCAGGAATAAATACATCGTAAAAGATGCTGGCATCTGGATTGATTATTTGGACCTGTTACGATACTTCAACAAGGATCTGCATAATTCAAAATATGTGTGCCCAAAAAACCTGAAGCGAGAGCATGACCGATTGGTGGCAAAAAAACGAACTATCCAAAAGCGACAGGACCTTGAGCGCCAAAGAAAAAGGGTAGCCGATGCCGAAAAGCATTACAAGCAAATGAGAGCTGCATTTATAGGCCTCCAGTTTTCCGATGGAGAGTTAACGGTCAAGGTTCTGGAAAGCGTTCAGGAATTCATGGATGAGGGCGATGCCTTAAAACATTGTGTATTTGCGAATGAGTATTATGAAAAGCCGGACTCTTTGGTATTGTCGGCCAGGATCAACGAAAAGCCCATTGAGACCATTGAAGTATCTCTTAAATCCATGAAGATAGTTCAGGCACGCGGTGAAGGAAACAAAGCCACGGAATACAACGAGCGCATCGTGAAATTGGTCAACAGCAATTTAAAGACCATAAAATCAATTGCAAAAAAAAAGGAATCAGTAAATCAATTAATCGCTAGTTAAAAACAAAAATCATGAAAATCACATTAAGCAAAAATCTATTATTAAAAAATCTACAAATATTGAGCGGTGTCATCCAGATGAACCACCCTTTACCGATTTTGGAAAACTTCCTATTTGAGATTTCCATTGGCCAACTAAAAATAACGGCATCCGATCTGGATAGTACCATGTCATGTGTTATGGAAATCGAATCAAGAAAAACGGGAGCTTATGCATTACCATCCAGAATGTTCATTGATATATTAAAAACACTTCCGGAGCAACCATTGACATTTGATTTTTTAGAAAACCATACCGTTGAAATCATTTCATTAACAGGAAATTATGTATCGGCATATTCGGATGCTAACCAATATCCCAAAGCTGTTGAAGTTGAAAAGGCATCCACAATCATTTTGCCATCCAAGGTATTATCTGAAGCCATCAGCAAGACCATATTTGCCACAGGGAATGATGACCTCAGACCGATAATGACTGGCGTTTACTTTAAATTTTCAAAGGAAGCATTAATATTTGTAGCAACGGATGCACATAGATTGGTGCGTTATAAACGTGAGGATGTAAATTGTAGCCAAACAGTTGAATTCATAATGCCTAAAAAACCATTGAATGTTTTGAAAGGAATATTATCAGATACGTATGATGATGTGACTATTGAATACAATATTTCAAACGCTAAATATAGTTTTGGAAATACGGAATTGATATGTCGTTTGATAGATGGGAAATACCCAAATTTTGAAGCTGTGATTCCAAAAGAAAATCCGAACAAAATGGTTGTAGATAAAATGCAACTTTTAAATGCCGTGAATTGCGTATCGGTATTCTCAAGCAGGGAATCCCATCAGATTCGATTAAAGATTTCAGGCGCTGAGCTGAACATATCTGCAGAGGATATTGACTATAGCAATAAGGCAGAGGAGCGCATGACATGTGATTATCAGGGAGAGGACATTTACATCGGTTTCAATGCGCGTTTTTTAGCCGATATGCTAAAGAACATCCACAGCAAGGAGGTGCAGATTGAAATGAGCCAACCAAATAGGGCAGGTATTTTATCACCCGTTGATGGTTTGGAAGAGGGAGAGGAAGTCTTGATGTTGATAATGCCGTCATTAATAAAATAGTGACATTTCATGAATACATGATGGCCCAGGTAGATGTGATAGATAGATTATTGCGCTACCTGCCATTTTGTGAAACTTCTAAAGAGTGTGATTCCATAATGTACGAGATTAGCCAAATTAGGAGCAACGTATCATTTTATGAGGAAATGACAAAAACAGAAAAACAAAAGGAAGTAATTTTTAAAACTGTCACTGTTGAAAGTGATATTAATTTTTTTAGTAATGTCAAATGATTTTCAATTGTGGTTAATAGAACAAGGTTATTATAGAGAAAAGACAAGTAGTGGTCCTTGGTACAAAGATGGTTTTTTGGTTACTGGCATAGAGTTAAATGACAAACTCAACGAATGGATGAACTTGTAAATAAGAACTTTGAATAAAAATGTAAACTTTATCCAAAAAAGAACATAATAGTTTCTTTTTATTAAATTTGTTCTATATTAATGTCATTTTAAGGCAATATCCACTTCATGAGCGAACTTACAATAACTTCAAGAGTAATAAAAACGGACCAAGTAAAATGGAAAGAGATGGAATTTATCCAGCAGGAAAATTTCAAGGAATGGTTTCCAGAAGGCGACACAAAGCTAATACGGTCTATTTTAAAATACCAGTTCATTGACCCGTTTAAGGTATGGGAACATGATAATAAAATATATTGCCTTGATGGGAAGCATCGTTTCCTTGACTTATTAGAGGTTGAAAAGCAAGGCTATAAAGTACCTAATTTGTTACCTGCAACCTTTATGGATTGTGAGAGCATTGAGGAAGCGGCTCAGTTGGTTTTGGTTTATTCATCTGTTTATGCCAGGATAACAGAACAGGGTTTATTGGACTTTGGCGAAAAGTTTAATTTGAACATTTCAGAAATGCCAGAAATTAATTTACCAATATTCTTGGTAGATGATTTTAAACAACTTGATTTCCCAGATGAGTTTACTTCAGAAGCAAAGAACAATCCACCAACAATCAAAATTACTTTTGAAAATTCAAAACAATTGATAAATTTTAAGGATCACTTAGATAATTGGATTTTGGAAAACAATTTGGATAATATAAAATATTCAGTAAGTGAAGGTGAACTATGAGACTGGAAAAAGCATCAGGAAAAGCGATTCGTTATGCATGCATGATGTTTCATTATGCTAAAGCAGTGCCCCAAATACGTTTGGGATATTCTGTTTTTAATGATGCTGGAGAGTGGTGTGGTGTTATTTTATATTCCAACGGTGCCAATCCACAAATAGCATCTGAGTTTGATTTAGTACAAGGCCAAGTAATAGAACTGGTTAGAGTTGCATTAAATGGAAAACAAGAAGCAACATCAAAAGCTTTGGGCATGTCATTGCAAATGTTGAAAAAAGATGCTCCCTTAGTTGAGGTGGTTGTGAGTTTTGCAGATAGAAACCAAGGCCATATTGGTACTATTTATCAAGCCACAAATTGGTTTTATATTGATGAAAGAGCGAATGAACGCGGCATTTTCTTAAACGGAAAATTAACCCATAGAAGATCTATTAATAAAAAATACGGCACATCTACTTTAAGTTGGTTACGTGACAATGTAGATAAGAATGCCGAGATTATAAAAGGAAAATCAAAGATTAAATATGTTTTTCCATTGACTAAAAATCAAAGGAAAATATTGTCAATCATAGCAAAACCTTATCCAAAGAATAATATTGTTAATTTTATAAATTAATAATTATTAAATATTGGAAATGGAACAGAACATCAGTGATAAAGAAAAACTGCAAGTAATGGCATCAACTGTAAAAACTATTAAAGACCTGCTTCAAAAAAGACTGTCCAACAAGCTTGAGGCACTGAATGCGGTTAGTTCTGCATCCTTGGACAATATCCCTGTAGAGGTTCAAAAAATGAGAGAGGATGAAGCTTCCAAGATTCGTGCAGTCATGCAAGAGCAAAAAGACCTTATTGAGATTATAAATGCCATGTTTCCTGAGTGAAAAACCGAGCCACAAATATTGAGCTTGAGAAAAGGATATTTACTATCCAAGGCTGGATTATTGAAGGAGTCCAGGACCATTTGATTGCCAGAAAGGTATCAGAGGAAATGAACCTTTCAGTTAGACAGTCCCAAAGATTGGTGGCAAAAGCATATAATAGTTGGAAAAAACTCCCTGGTGTTAAAGTTGAACAGAGCCGTTTATTGGCAATTGCCAGAATGGAACAAGCTAAAAGAAGTCTGAAGCAGGAATTTAAGGGAACACCAGCTGGACTAAAAGTATTGTTGGAATATGATAAGGAAATCAATAAACTTAAAGGCATTGATCTACCAAAGGTGCATATTCTTGAGGGCAATCCTGAGAAGCCATTGACTATGGTAAAACGAGAGGTCATCATCCAAGAGTACAATGGGCAATGAGATTATTAAACTACACACACCTCAATTAAAAGTATTCAAGAGCCGTAAGGCACTTACTCTAAACATGGCCGGGCAACGCTCTGGCAAATCACATAACATAGGCATTAAATCTGCCATCTACGTATCAAATGCTCCCAAGATTAGGGGCATGATAGCTGCAAATACTTATATGCAGCTCACACAATCTACTTTGGTGGCCGTTAAAAAGGTTTGGAAGGATTATTTTGGGCTGACTGAATTCGATACAAAGGGCAATCCGAACGGTGACTATGTAATTCATAAACATCCGCCATCACATTTCATTCAGTTTGATAAGTTTGACAATTACAGGAGCATCATTAGTTTTAAAAATGGAGCCGTGGTGTTTGCCGTTTCGTTGGACAATTATATGGCGCATGACGGTAAGGAGATTGGATGGGCTGAACTCGATGAAACCAAGGACACCAAGGAAGAGGCTTTGAAAGCGGTTATTCTGGCCAGGCTTTCACAACCTGGTTTATTTTACCAAAATGATACAGGATCTGTTACCTATTTGGAAGATTATGAAGACCAAACCAATTATACACCATTCAACCCATGCTGCATAAATACATCTCCAGCTGTAGGTGTGGTGAAATGGTTGACCGATATGTTCCAGCTACCATTGTATGAAAAGGAAATCTATGAAAAGGTAACCAACCCAAAGGATTATTATTATCATGAGAATGGCAACCAAGCTGTTTGTATTTATTCCACCTATTGGAATGCACATAACTTACCTAAGAATTATATTGAGATAAGGCTATCCCAGCTTTCAGAAAATGAGGGCCTGAAATATGTGTTTGGCTATCCATTTGCGAGGACTGGAGATAGTTACTTTATGAACTTCAATAAACTGGTACATGTAAAGCCAGTGGTTTATAACAAGACATTGCCGATACATATCAGTTTCGATTTTAATGCCAAACCATACATGACATTGGAATGCGCACAGGTAGAACCGGTGGAAGAATTTTTAGAGTTCCAGATTCGTTTCTTCAGGGAATATTGTTTGTCGAGTCCGGAGAATTCCACAGGCGCCGTTTGTAAAAGGTTCAAGGATGATTATGAAGATGATGACCCGATGGTGTTTTTCTATGGCGATGCATCTGGGGATTATAGACAGGCAGGAAGCGGTGATTTTACACAGTTCGATACTGTTAGGGATGAACTGAGTGATTTTATTTCCAGAGCTTCAGATAAGGTACCAAGAAAAAATAAAGGAGTTTTCAACCGCAGGGACTTTATTAACAAAATCATTGAAAGAAAGTTAATAATTCCATATAACGGTCTTGATTATACGGTTGTTTTAATCATGGATGAGAGCTGTAAATATCTTATTGAGGACATGCAATGGCTTAAAGAAGGATTGGACGGAAAACTGAAGGAGCAGGAAAAAGATAAGGAAACCGGACTTAAGTATGAAAAGATAGGACATACGAGTGATGCTATGGAATATTTGGTGTGTGAGCTGCTAGACGACTATTACCAGAAATAAAAAAGAATTTATTAGATTCTTTTTATAAATTTGTGAAAACTAGCACCATGGACTTAAAAGAGATTATTGAAAGCACCATCATTAATAATTCTACCCATAGACATTATGAACACGTTACAAAACTTTCGCAAAAATACAGAGCGTTTATAACGAATGAGCCTATAACTACTAAAGACAGGGACGGGAAATCCAAAGAAGAATATCCTTTGAATCAATATTTGAGGCAGTTTGTTAGAAGGGAAGATGATGATTTGTTCGAGCAAAGAAAAAACCTAACCAAGCATTATACGCCTTCCATCTGTGCCCAAATCATGAAACCTTTCAATAAAGTGATTCGTTCCAATAGAGTGGTGAAGCTTATTGACCATAAAGATGCAAATGTGGTAAATGATTTAGAAGAAACATTGGTCAAATTTTATGGAGAGTCCGATAACAATGGTGTTGACCAGTTTTTAAGCGAGCGTTTTTTACCACTTACTTTCACGGATCCTAATGCTTGGCTTTGGATTACCTTTAATCCATTTGATGGTAAGAAGGAAAAGCCACAGACCTTTCCTATTGAATATTCCAGCGAAGCCGTTGTTAATTATGAAATCAAGAACGATAAAACCAATTGGGTAATTGTAAAGCTTCTTTATGAGTTTCAAAAAAAGGACAATAGTAATGATAAAGCTGAGCGCTTCCTCATTTTTGGAGACATGGATACTATTGAATATAAACTCATTCCTGAAGACATCAAAGAACCATTCGTAAAAGCTAACGATGTTATTTGGGTTCATCCAAATACCAAAAGGAAATATGCAGTTTACACTTATAACCACAAAAGCAATCGTGTGCCATTGATGCGCGTTGGTTATAGAAAGGATATCTTCACAAAATCAGAAACATTCGTAAATCCTTTCCATTATGAGGCCATGCCGCTTTTGGAGCAGTTCATTAAGGTATCATCAGAGCTTCAGCTTTCAATTACGTTGCATGCATTCCCAAAACAGGTTTCTTATGTATCGGTTTGTGAAGCCAAGGGCTGTAATGGTGGTAAATTGAGCGATGGCATTGCTGAATGCCTTGCATGTAAAGGAACAGGTAAAAAAGTTCATACCACAAGTGCCGATATTCAAGAGATACCAATGCCAAAACGACCAGAGGATATGGTTGATGTATCGGGCATTTCTACATACGTACCTTTCCCTGGAGGAGTTATGGAATTCTTGGATAGATATGCCGATAAGCTTGAGGATAAAATCATGCGTAAGGTTTTCAATAGTGAGAGCATTGTGCAGGTGCAATTCAATTCGGCCACTGAAGCTACATTTGATATGGATTCGGTTTATGATACCCTACACCCATTTGGAGATAAGTTCAGCGAGGTTTGGATGTTCTTTGTAAAGCTCACTGTGCTATATAGAAACTATAAAGATGTGATTATTTGGCATAAGTTCCCAAGTGATTTAAAACTGAAATCATTGAAGCAGTTGCTTGAGGAACTGAAGACCGCTAATGATAGTGGAGCTTCATCATACATTCGGGAATCCATTAACAATGATATTGCCGATATCATTTATGCAGATGATCAAAGCGAACGCGCCAAGCTTGCCATTAAAAATAAGCATTTCCCATTCTCAGGAAAGACAGATTTTGAGATTCAGAACATAATCATGAACAATCTAACCACCCAATACAAACAGATATTGTATGCCAACTTTGATAGCATATTTGATGATCTTGAAAACGAGAACCAAGGTTTTTATGATATGACCTATGTTAAACAGAAGGATTTGATTAAAGCTAAAGTTGATTTAATAATTACAGAGATAAATAGCAGTAAGGTGAAGACTTTGGATTTGGATTTAAAAATTGCTTAGATGACTGTTTACAAATTACAAATTTGGTTAGCTGGTGATGAAACTTTGGGCGAAAAAAATGAGTTTAGGGATTTTCATTTCGATGTAGAAAAAATATCAGGATTCTACATTCCTAACGATGAACCAGAAATGCTACCAAATAAAAGCATTTGTGTATTTATAGAAGGTGATTGGATAGGTATTAAACAAGAGCCTCACATTTTAAAATATCTCAAGGAACGATTCGGAAGTGCAGTAACTAATAACTAAACAATAAATATTTTATGGAAGCCATTTATTTCCCAGAGGTCAATGTTGAAATAGCCAAAGACCAACCAGAGTATAATACGTTACCTGCACATTTTAATAAAGAGGAAGGAAGTATGACCTTTTGCTTTAAACTAACTGAAGATGAAATCAACAGAATCTATGCTACTGGAGAGATATGGTTTAAGCAAACCACATTTGGAAATCATATGCAACCAATTTACTTATCTACCAATAAAGAAGATTTAATTCAATAATCTATGAACCCACTACCCATAGAACAACAGGAAAATGACAAAGTGGTTATTGTTGGCCAAATGGAGATTGATAAAAACAATGCTTTAATTGGAAGTAAAAAAGTAATTAAAGGCCATGCCATTTTTGAAATCAATGTAAAGGAACAAACCATTGAAGTGGCTACGTTTGAGGAAAATCTTATTATGTACCCAATTGGTAAACCTACATCAAACGGTTTGGGAGTACAGGTCAATAAAGATGGTACCAAAAAATTAATAATGGATCCATTGCCAACAAAATCGAATACAATCATTAAAAAGCCTGGTTGCATTTATATCTCCGCTCTCAATAGAAAAAATGTTTTAAAGAAAATGCAACAGCGAGGCATTATTAAAATTGTAAAGTCATGAAAACACAAAAAATAAAGCATGAATATGAAATAGGCGATAATCTAGGTTGTTTAATTTTTATAGCAATAATATTCGTGTTTGTAATAATTATGAAGTCAATATGATAACAGAAATTCAGGAATTCAAGGACAAAAAAGGAGCACACCGATTAAGGGTAGTAGCCAAAGAGAACGGAAGGATATTGGACAGTTCCACACAAGGCTATTCCAATAAATCTGAAATGATTCATGCCCATGTTAGAGCTGCTAAGGCTATTTTGGAGAAATATGGTAATGTGGTTGAATCATAATAAATGCCAAATCCTAAAGAAATACAGAAACTTTCCTATCTCAAGGCCATAAAGCTTGAGAAACTTATTGATGAAGTTGAAAAGCGTATCAAGAATTCTTCTTCACAGCTTACAAAATCATTCCTTACCCACTTTGTCCAGAAACTAAACGTTGAGCGTGGACGTATCATTGAGAAATTTGACAAGACAACTGCATCACTTTTCAATCAAGCATACGGCAATTACGCCAATACTTCAAAGAACGACCTCATTAAATCCATTGTAACCGATATTGATAATATACTTGTTGATAATGGAGAATTCTACAATAAAACCGCTAAGGCAAATCCATTGCAGATTAACGATATCAAATGGATAGTGAACCGTAGGCTTGGCATCAATGAAGATGGTACCTTATTGCGTGAAGGTTATATGTCTGGAATATTGGATGATAATGCAGTTAAAAGCGACCTTCAGAAATTCATATTCAAAGAAGTTTTTAAAGGTACCGGCCCGGAAGCGTTGAAACGTGGCATCAAGAATTTTATTGAAGGTGATGAAAAACGATTGGGTGAGTTGCAGAAACATTACAGGACTTTTTCATTTGATGTATATGCACAGTTGAACTCATTCACTTCAGCGCTATATGCCGAAAAATTGGGATTGAGCCATTTCATTTATAATGGTGGGCTTATAAAAACATCTAGGGCATTCTGCATTAAAAGAAATGCTGGAGTTTACAGTACCGATGAAGCCGAGGATTGGGTAAAGGATCCAACTTTAACGGCCATTGATAATAAGGAAACCTATAACTGGGTAATTGATCGTGGTGGTTATAATTGCCGGCATACCATTGATTACATAGCCAAGGAGATTGCCTATGTGTTACGTCCGGAACTGAAAACCATTGATGCCATTAATAAGAATACCAAAATCGATAGCATTACTGAAACCCTGGCCAAGGAAACTGCTAGAAATTTAAATATAGATTTAACTGGTGGATTGGTTGAGGCCATGAACCGATTGAAGAGCGTTTCCAGAAAATTAATGAGCGATAGAGAAATACAAACATTCAGGAACAAGTATGATTTTGAAGAGTATCTAACAACCAAGGGAACTCTTTATAAATCGAAAGGTGAAGCCGATAAATTTAATACTCCACATGGCAGAAAGGAACTTGATACTATAAAAAAACTCCTGGACCGAGGATTGGATTTTTATGTGATGCCGCAAAAGGCCATTGGTAAAAATGATGGTATGGTACCAAAAAACCTTGATGGTATCATCTTCAATAAAAATGCCTTTAAAATGGTTGAGATTAAGACCTTGACCACTGGAAATAGATTAACGGTTCAGAACAGGATTATTGAAGCCGGTCAACAGAGCAATAAGATTATATTGGATGTTACAGGTTCCATTTCACAGAGGGATTTGACATTGGGTATACGAAACGGTATGTTGGCCAATAAAAACATTACTTCCATTCAGGTGCTCTATAAAGGAGGTTTGATATCAGTGAGCCGTAGAGAGGTTAAAAATGAAAAGGCATTTATAGAAAGTTTCGGCAAAAAAATAAGGTAGCGGAACGCATCGGCTACCTTGGGGTATATGGCATAACGTATTTAAACGGCTGCTGTTGCAAATATACAAAAAAAAGCAACATAAATTAATATGTCGCTTTTCCCCCAACTAAACTAATAAATATGCTATGAATCACATCGGTTCCAAATATAATCAAAAAAAGAACATAATAAATTCTTTTTTATATATTTGTAGGACTTCAGGAGCTTGTCAGGCTCAACAACATGACAATAACTTATTTATATCACTTAATACTTTATAGTCATGGCAAAACAGACCAGTAAAAACACGGTTTCCATTACCAGAAATGGTCACAAAAAAGACATCTCAAAGGCTCAATGGGATTCTATGAAAGCTAATAAAGCCACTTATGGCTGGAGCTTGACTTCTGAACTCTCAGATGAGGTTCTTGAGAAAGATAAAAGCATCGAGACTTCTAAAATCTCCGAGCTTGAGGGCAAAGTTTCTACTCTATCTACGGACAATGAGACTTTGAAATCAGAAAATGAAGGTTTAAAAACTTTGGTTTCTGAAAAGGATTCTAAAATCTCCGAGCTTGAGGCACAGATTGAAATACTTAAAGGTACTGGTGCTGAATTAAAAGAAACTCCTAAACCCCAAGACAATGGCAAAGCTGGTAAATAAAAAAACAGGCAAAGAGGTCAGTGCTTCTGACCCAGATAAAGTCATGAAACGCTTTCCGAAAGCTTTCAGACAAAAGCCAGCAACTAAATTAAACAATGAAGTTGCCAAAAAGGAAGCGGACATTAAATCCAAATCCATTGATGTTAAAGATGCCCAAGAGGTAAATAAGGAAAAACAAACTCCCGAAAAAGGAGCCTAAATAATCATTAAATATGTCGTACACAAAATTAAGACAAACATTGGCGGCCGCGCTGAAAACCGCATACCAAGTTTCAGAGGATGACATTGCAACACTTCTTCCTGAAGATGAAAGCAATTTTAAAGAGAATGAATTTCAATCAACTTTTCTAGACTTAGATAAAACCAGAATCCAGACCATTAAACAAACCGGTAAGGATAAATTTAATGAAGGTTATTCCAAAGCTAAAAAAGAAGAACGTGCCGCCTTTGAAAAAGAAATCAAAGAGCAATTTAACATTGAAGGAGATGACCTTATAGGTATCGATTTGGTGAACAAAGTAATCGAAATCAATACCAAAAAAGCTAAGGGTGACCCATCAAAATTGACAGAAGATGAAATTAAGACACATCCATCTGTCATAAAATTGTTGAATGATAAGGATAAGGCATTTAAAGAGTCTGAGAGACTTTTAAAAGAAGACTACGAAGGTAAAATTTCGCAGTTTTCCAAAAAGGAAACCCTTAGCAAAGTCTATAAAAAGGCACTTTCCATTCTTGATTCGATGAACCCAGTTTTATCTGAAGACCCGATTAAAGCAAACAACCAAAGAAATTGGTTGACTAAAGAGTTGGAAGGTTTGGACTATCAAGAAGCAGATGATGATTTTATTCCTTTAAAAGAAGGTAAACGTTTGGAAAATGACCACGGACATGGTATTTCCTTTTCACAGTTTGTACAAGATAAGGCTAAAGGGCTTTATGACTTTAAGCAAGCTGATGATAGGAACAATCCTCCTCCAGGTGGTGATCCTGCAAAACCAAATATGCCAAAGACAGAAGCTGAGTATGCTAAAATCGTAACCGATACCAGCATTCCTTTAGCGGAACGTCAAAAAGTTAAGGAAGAGTGGAATAAACAAGCAGCGTCATAAAAAGCTAATTGTTTAATCTAAAATTAAAAATATTATGGCAGATTTATCAGTCGCCGATCAATGCGACATTATATTAAAAGCTGAGGAGGTTTGGGCAGATAGCCAAAACCAAACTGATATGTACACTGCGGATGCAGAAACTATCAAGGCCCTTGCCGAACGTCAAAAAGGACGTACCCGAATTATTACCGAACTTGAAAATCCAGAATTGGAAGGCAACAACGTGAAAATCGTTTGGCTAGACAATTGTGGTGAAGAATTGGATGCAACTTGCCAAGATGTATGTGATTTAACCGCTGAGGAAGTGGCCATGAACTCAAAGAATTTCACTTTGACAAAATGCAAATCGGCTTCTTTCAAAATCAATGAGAATGATGTGTTGAGAAACCGTTATACCATTGATGAAATTGTTGCTCGTAAAATATTGGCTAAAATGAAAGCTTTGGATGAGCACATCAATGTGCAATCTTTATTGTTTTTATCAGCGAATGCTGGTTATAACAAAAATCCAGAGGCCTATACATTTACTTCTGATTCTTTACAGATACCAGCAGCTGATTACACTAATGAACTTTACGTGAAGATGGCCATTGATGCAAAAATCAATAAGATATCCGATCCGTTCATTGTGGATAATGGTGCTTTGTACCGTTATTACTTAAATGCACAATTGGAGCAAGGTAATGCAGAAGGAAAAGGAAATCAGAGAAAAACTATGTTGTTCCCAACATATTTTGATTTGGTTGGTTTCCCAAGCGCAGCCATTACCGATGATACTTTCTTGATTAGCTCTAGCGCTTATGCTTTTGCTTCTAGAAACTATAACGGTAACACGCCAATAGAGGTGAACCCTAAAGAAGGTCGCCAAATGCGTTGGTCAATGCCATCAAACACAATCCCTGGATTGCGATATGATGTGTACCATGAGTACTCTTGTACCGGAAAACGATTCACTCACACTTATTATATTGAAGCAAACTTCGACTTTGTTTTGAACCCTGTAGGATGTGATGTATTGGTTAGTACTGGACCAGATGTATTTGATCAAGTATCAGGTATATTATCTTATACTAAAGTAGCATAAATTATAAAGGGCAGTTTAACGCTGCCCTTTTTTAAATCGCGCAATAGAGCAGTTGGTAGCTCGACGGACTCATAATCCGTAGGTCATTGGTTCGAGTCCAATTTGCGCTACACAACTTAAAAGGAAGGGCTGTGGTTGTATTAGGCCAATACATAAAGCAGCCCTAAAGAAATTAATTTCCAAACAAACAAAATACCATGAAAGAATGTCTTGAAGGATTGGTTGGTTTATCCAGGAGTGAATGTGAATGCTATACAATTGAGTATCCTGAAATAAAAAAAAGTTCACTGAATTTATTCTTAGATGAACATGAAGGCATCGACCTAGAGCTAATAAAAAATGCGCTTAGTTGCAGTGAGCTGCTTCATACCAACTTCAAAACACTTTATGAAAATGCAGTTAACTTTTTTGAGAGTGACCTTCAAGTTGCCATTGCTGAAAACTACAAACAAAAATACAAGGCCTTTGTTGGTAGGGTTGGAGAGTTAAAATACAGTGGAGTTGCCAACACTATGGCTTTGGTTGGTTTAATGCTTGAGACGAAGTATGTTGATGGTGCATCCATCATTCTAAATTCAGTTAATTTATTTTTCAATAACACAGGATCCATTACACTTCAAATTTATAAAAATGATGTGCTTATGGAAGATGAATTTGTTATTGAAATTGAAGCTGAAAAAACATTCTATGAACTTGAATCACCTCTATCGTTACCGATTGTTGAGAATGGCATTAGGAACGATTATTATATAGTTTACAATCCAAACACCATGCAACCTTTCAAAAACAATGTAAGCTGTGGATGTTCAGGTGTTGAACAGGTAAGGGGCAAGTTTTTGACCGCTAAAGGTGTTAGGGGAACTGATATTGACAATTTAACTAAAGATAGTTTTGCTTATGGAATGTCATTGAACGTATCCATCAGCTGCTCCATTGATAATTTGCTTTGTGGCTTCATGCTCGATGATACTTATAACCGTAGGGCAGGCATGGCACTTTGGTACAAATTGGGAGTTCTCGTAATAGGCAAACTATTCTCAAGCCGGGAAATAAACTTTGATACGTTCAGTGATCGTGAGTATTTGTATGGCAGACGTAGCCATTTCGATAAACAATATAGAAATATCATCCTTTGGCTTTCAGAGAACACCACTATTAGCAATAGTGAGTGCTTTATCTGTGATAGCAAAAAGGTAATGACTATGGGCAAGAATCTGATATAAGCACTTATATCGTAAAATATTGTGTGATATTTTTTGAGGATTAATGGAAGCTTGCTTGTCGGCAATCTAGGCCTGAATAATGGTTGTTTCAAAAGGTGATCCTCTTAACATTAACGCCTAAATTATTCTAAGACTGACAATCGGAAAGACGATTTTTATTTTAAACCATGACACCAGAAGAATTACAAGACAAACTGAATAAAGTCGCTGAAAAAACGGCTCAGGATATGTTGCCTACCATGGAAGAAGCTGCATTGACTGGTAAGGCTCTTTTGGCAAGGACCATACAATCTTCTGGATTTGATGAAAATGTTGGTTCTAGGAGTTATTCTAGGGGCTATGCACGATTAAGATTAAGCAAAGGTCTTCAGATACGTTTTATCAATTTAACATTTACTGGAGCCATGTTTAGGGGTTGGAAACAACCTGGTACCTATAAAGAAGGTTTAAAAGTTGGAGGTAGTGTTGCTGGAGTTGACCAAGAAACCAAAAATAAACTTAATTGGAACAAGTCAAGGTTTCCAAACTTCGATAAATTGAAGGGTGATGATAAAAGTATATTGAAGGATTTCGTTCAGGAACGCCTTCAGGAAACATTAAGACAAAATTTATTTGGATTATAACATGGAAAATAATTGCAGTGATTGTAAACATTGGGCGAAGGGAACTCATAAAAATATAGGTAAATGTTTACTGAGTAAATCAAAAACACCTATAATGTTTTCTCCATGTGGATTATTTACAAGAGAGGATTTTGGATGTAAACTATTTGAAAAACGCATAGAATCATGATATCACAAATCGCAACCATATTAAAAGACAAATTAGCAGCTATCGACAATGGAGAGGAACAACCTTCAGGTTTATTGTTCATTGAAAAAATGGCGGGATTGGTAGTAGTTGGCGAAAAACTACAATCAACCGAGATTGAAGGCGCTTTTGCGGTTTCTAAATTCCCCATTAGTATTGATAGCGATTATGAGGAATGTTTTAATTCAGGTTGCTATAAGGATTTGGTACCTAACTCCAGAAAAAAAGGAGTTTTGTATTTTGAGGATTATGGTACCATGCCTTCAGGTAGAAAAGGTGGTTATTTTGATTATAACAGTAAGATTCGTTTGGTGTGCTGGATTAACAATAAACTGATCCAGGGCAATACATGTAAAAGCATTAATCATGTATTGGTTACACAAATTCGTAAGACCTTGGAGAAAGGTTATTTTAACGATACCGAGTTTTCTAAGATTCGAGTCACTGCAACCAACATCATAGAAAATGAATACCGATTATTTGAGCGCTATACCTACCCAAAAGACGTTCTAAAATATTTGATGCATCCATACGAAGCCTTTGGAATTGATTTTATGGTTGAATATTCAATAAGTGAAAACTGTTTACCAGAAATAGTATTAAATCCAGCAGCATGTTAGAATTTATATTTGAAGCCTTTTTATTGGCCACCGTGAGTTGGTTCTACCATGTAACTCTAAAGGATTATCTATTGGCAGATTGGTTCGAATATGGCTATGAACATTTTGGAAAGGAAAAATATGATAGGACATGGCGAAAACATCTTTATATGCCTATTTGGGGATGTCAATATTGTACTTCTGGGCAATTCGCGCTTTGGTACTTTTTTATTTTATATGACCATTACAGCATTATTGCACATATCACATTCATCACATTAACCGTGTTATTCACAAAGATTATATGGAAGTACTTAGAACAATAGAGCCTAAGATTGGTTTTACATTTGAGGCCAATGGCAAAAAATACATTGTAGAGGATAAACTTTCCATTGCACGCTCCATTGAAGCTTCCAAACTGGAACTGGAGCTTTTTGAACTTAATACAAAAACATTAAAGGGCGTTCTCATTTCAGCATACAATGACCTGAATGGTACCAACAAGGACAAGACCGTGAAGTTTGCTGATGCCGCCATTAAAATCCATAATCTTGTTAATAAGATTGACAAGAACCTAAACTTTAAAGATGTACCGGTACTTCGTTACTGTGCACTATATGTTAATGAGGAAAAAGAGGATAGGCGCACCATTACAGATGAGCAGATTACTTCTAAAATAAACGATTGGCAGGAAGGGGGCTTGGAGTTTACGGGTTTTTTTTTGTTAGTGCTTTCTGTGCTTCCCAGCGTGAAAAAAGACTTCAGCAAGTTCATGGAGGGTATTTTAGAAAAGGCAAAGGAAACTCAAAACCAAAAGTAGAGCAGTATCTGGATATTGAAAAAATAATGATAGACAAAGAATGGTCATCATTGCTTTTTTCTGTAGCAAAAGGCGATATCACGCAATATGACAGTCTTAAATTTATGGATGAAATCGAGTTTTACCATGTGATACAGAACCATGAGAAGCGCATGGAATTTGAGGCAAAGCATCCTAGGATACCGTTTTTTTAATATATTTGTAAGGCATCATAGGAGCTACTCCGAAGCTCAACAATAACGGAACATACTTAAATAAGTACCGTTATGAATGATGAAATCCTTTTTAAAGTTGCATTAGATTTAAGTAAAGCAGATAATCAATTTAAGGACCATTCTGTTTTATGGGAAAAACACACTCAGGATATCGCCAAAGGTGAAAAGGCCATGCAGCAGTATGCCGATAACACGGTTAAGGATTACGAGAAAATCAACAAGGCAGTTAAAAACCAGATTGGCCAAGTAACCGATCAAGGAAAAGCACTTGAGAGTCTTGACAAGAAACTACAATCCGTTTCCAAAAATACCAAACAGACATTCGATAATAAAGAGCTGAAGCAGTTCAATGATGAAATTAATAAGCTTTATAAGGATTTGGGTGGATTGGATTCCATTGATTTGAACCTTGAAGACATGGATTTCTTGATTTCCAAATTATCTGTGGCGAAGGATGATATTGAAGCGGTCGCCATAGTTACCGATTTCTTTCAGGAAAAATTAAAAGAAATTGACAGCTCAGGCTTTTCTAAGGCTCAATCTGATATCAAGGCAACTAAAGACGAACTTCAAAAAGCAAAGGAATATCTGGATATTGTCAATCAAACACTTGATGATTATAATCAAAAACCATTAGCTGAAAAAAAAGCCGAGACTTTTGTCGATCTTAAACAAGAACAGACCGAGGCCAAGAAAACCGTTGATGACCTTACTTTTGTATTGGCCGAGCAGGAACAGCAATTTCTTAAACAATCCACAACATCAAAAACCTTATCAAGTGATTTGAGAAAGGTAAAGGATGAAATGGCCAAGCTCGAGCTTGAGGGCCAACGTGGGAGTGATCGTTGGAACGAACTAACCAAAGAAGCCATTGATTATAATAAAGCCATCAAAGATACCAATGAGGAACTTAACCGGGTTACAAAATCCACCGCAGGCATAGACAATCTAATTGGTGCCGTTAGCGGATTGGTTGGCGTTTTCAGCGCTGCACAGGGAGCAGCTGCCCTATTTGGAAATGAGGATGAGGATTTACAAAAAACACTTGTAAAGTTAAACGGTGCGGTTGCTCTTTTAGCTGGATTACAGGCAGTACAAACAGAAGTTACCAAAAAAGGTACCATAGCAAGTAAGGCATTGACTTTTGTACAGAGACAATATACAATTACCACCAACCAAGCAGCTACTGCAACCGCACGTTTGGTAGCACTCTCAAAACTTTTAGGCGTTGGACTTATTATTGGTGGTATAGCTCTTGTGGTTACGCATTGGAAGGATATTTCTAAATGGATTGGTATTACCAGTGATGAAAGTGAGCGGTTGAATGCTATTAATAAAAGTGCCAATGATTTGTATGGTGAACAGATTGCCAAACTTAAAATATTAGTTGAAAGGGTAAAAGAGGGCGGTTTATCATTCAAACAAAAGCAGGATGCCGTTGAGGATTACAATAAAGTATTTGGAGAAACATTTGGCATCGTAAAAACATATACCGAACTCGAGAAAAAACTTATTGAGCAGGGCGCGGATTATATTGCTTATTTGGGATTGAAGGCACAAGCTGAAGCTGCTTATCAATTAGCTGTTGAAAAAAGTAAGGAAGCACTTGAGAAAAGAAATTCAACAGAAACCAATTTTGGTGATTATTTAAAATCATTTACTCCTTTAGGTGGAGCATTGAAAGTTTCCCCTGAAGTAAACGCTCTTATACGAAATGCTGAAGATGCCAATGTACTGGAAAAAGAATCTGATGACTTTTTAAAAGTCCAAACAGAACGAGAGAAAAAGATGGAGGCATTGGGCAAAAAAATGGGATTGACTTTCACTAAAACCAATAATGACATCATCAAGGAATATGAAAAACTATCTTCGGTTCTTGAATCTCTAATTAAAAAGCAGGAAGATTATCGCATTGGTTTGATTGAGAACAATCGTGATCGTGAGATAGCATTAGCCAATAGAAACGTTGATTTGGAAAAGGAGACCTTTAAAAAACAGATTGATGATTTGAAGCTCAATGAAAAGGAAAAACAAAAGCTTCGAGAGGATTTCAATAAAATATACAATCAGGAAACTGGATTGGCCTATGAGGAACTTCGTAAAACGATCCAGGGCATAGATGAAAAATATAATGAAGAGCTGGAGAAAGTTCAGTTTAATGCACTATCTGCCATTGCTAATGTTTATAATACAGAGTCACAATTGGAACGTGAGCAAATTGAAAAGAAATGGGATGATATTAGAACTGAAATCCAAAAGCAAATAGACCAGACGAATGATGCATTTAAAAAACAAGAGCTGGAGGTTACTTTAAATTATAGCACTACTGCTGAGGACCAAGAATTAAGCGATTTCGATATAAACACAAATTTAGATCGCGTTGATAGGGAAAAAGAAATTGCCGATGCCATTCTTAAAATATACCAAGCCAACAACAAGGATATTATTAACAATGAAAAGTTAAAGGAACTTCAGTTATTGGTTTTACAAAAAAACTATCTGGATGAAGTTTTACAGACTTATCAAGAGGGATTGCAAGGTGAAGATATAGGCTTGTTTGATGGATTATTGGATACCATAAAGAACAGTGATAATGTTGAAGCTATAAATGAAGCTGCCCAAAAATTACGTGAAGCCTTTGGTGAGTCTATGGCTAATGAGATTTTAGAAACGGTTGGTGCATTGAAGGAAGTAGCCAAAAGCATTGATGATATAGATAATTCAAAATTCAAAACCCTTATTGATGACTTAGGTGCCTGGACTTCATCATTGGAATCCTTCAGTAGAAAATTAGCTGAAACTTTAGGTCTTCAAGGAAAGTCTGCTGAAGAATTTGCTAGTGGGGTAGCTACAGCCATTGAAAGCACATTTGATTCCTTAAATACCATTTTCCAACTTGAAATTGAACAACAAAGGGAAAAACTTGATGCCATTCAAGAAAGTATCGATACCGTTGAGGAAGAACTCGATAGGGAAAGGCAACTCTATGAAGATGGTTATGCCAATAATTATGAAGCCAGGCAAAAGGATTTGGAATCTTTGAAAGAGCAAAAGAAAAAAGAAGAGGAGGAACTTAGAAAAGCCCAAAAACAGAAAGCTATATTGGCCAAAGCGGAATTAGTTGCCGATAGTGTGAGCCAATTAGGTAATATGATTACTGCATCAACCAATATATTTAAATGGGCATCAAAAATACCATTTGTTGGGGTTCCGTTGGCTATAGGTTTAATAGCCACTATGTTTGGTGCATTTGCCATAGCCAAAACAAAGGCGTTTCAGGCTATTGGAAGCGGTCAGAAGTTTAGACGTGGTTTAGAGGAAGGACCATTAGAACTAAATGGACCAAGGCATGAAGAAAAGGGATTTGGATTGTACAATTCCAAAACTGGAGAGCGTGTTGCAGAGTTTGAGGATGGTGAAGATATTTATGTGGCCAACCGCCAGCAAAAAAGGAAATATAAACATGTATTGGATGCTCTTATTGCGGATGCCATGGGAAGAGGAAACCTTGATTCAACCTTGGAAAGATATTATGCTCCTAAAGTTGGAGAAACCACTATGCAAATTGTTAAACATGTAAACATCATTACTGTAAAGGCAGAAAAATCCAAAGAGGAAGCATCAACCAAAAATGATGATATGGTGAAGGAACTTGTAAAGCTCAATAAAAATTTTGAAAAGGAGTTTGAAGGCTATAAAAATGAGCGCGATAATGAAGTAAAAGCTTGGGAAACACCCGAATATTATTATGTTAGAAAAGGCAATACCACTAAAAAATATCGTAAGAAACCATGAGGTGGAAGTTTGAAATAGATAACGATGTTTTGGAATCACCTAGAGAGGTAACACATTATTCTGGAAAGGATTTAAAACTTTCATGGACCAGGGAAGATGAGCGCAGGTATGATTTTAAGGTTGAGATTGACGAAATTACCTTTTTAAAAGAGGATTTTAAATATTATAGAGAGCTCGAGCTATCTGATACACGATGTGACCTACAGACATTAAATGTATATCTGGTTTGTGGTGGTTTTGAAAACCTAAAATATACCGGTACCTTCA
>Ga0307413_10000028_pt1 | contig 36980 bp, 31 predicted proteins | sample DK1Ometagenome_3_FD_203714 | JGI IMG/M metagenome (GOLD analysis project Ga0307413, IMG submission 203714) | Maize rhizosphere microbial communities from greenhouse at UC Davis, California, United States - DK15-O-2 | ecosystem: Host-associated > Plants > Roots > Rhizosphere > Soil | place: USA... | reverse complement strand
AATCAGTCCCCGCCCGGATCGGAGCGTACAGCCGTCCTGTCAGAACTGGAGAAAGAATTCAGAGTTTGCCTAGAAAAGCATTGCATCCCCAAAGAAACCATTGAAACTAAGATTCAGGGCTATCTCCCGTATTTCTTTGACGGCACGTTTGGGCTCTGCGTTGCAGATCCTTCAACCGGGGCCGGGATTGTACGGAAGGAGATGCTTCAAGAGAGTCTGATGGAACGCACTGCAAATGGCAGTCTTTCTTCTGCCGCTAATTCCACGAAAGAAGATCTCCTCAGGCTCATCGACGACTACGCTGATTCAGCAATGCCCTTTTCGCCTGCTGAGTACGAGCGGAGTAGTAGAAAACGGCTAGTCGATGATTTGCGGCCAATCGTGGACAAAGCCTAGCAGTTCGTTCAAGCCGAACCTGCTTCGCGGGTTGGCTCATTCCAGGCGTTACTCGAGGTCATCCAAGAGGAAATCCGCCACCAGTTCGACAAACTGTTCGGGACACTCGACGTTCGACAGGTGCACCGACGGAAGCACCTTGATGCAAGCTCCGGGGATCGTCGCGGCAATCTCCTGGCCGTGTGCAGCAGTCGTGACGTTGTCATGCTGACCCGCGATAACCAGCGTGGGTCGATCGATCAGCGAGATGGTCCTGCGAAAGTCTACATCTCGTATCGCGGCCCAACTGCCCGCAATACCTTGGGGTTGCGTGGCCAGGAGTGTCTTGCGGAATGCCTGCACGATCGCGGTATTGGCCTCCAGCTGGCTTGGAGGGAACCAGTTGCGCAGGAACATCTCGGCGGTGTCCTTCATGTCGGCAGCTCGCAACAGCTGCCCGATCGCCTGCTTCCAGACATCGGCGGGACCCAGGTATGCAGCCGTGTTCGAGAGCACAAGGCGGTCGATGCGTCCGGGCACATGTATACCCAGCCACTGCGCGACGAAACCCCCCAGCGAAAGTCCAAGTACGTGGACGCGCTCGAGGCCGAGCACATCGAGCAGTTCCACCACATCACGCCCGAGTCGATCGAACGAGTACGGACTGACGGGAACATCGGATGCGCCGTGCCCGCGTGCGTCGTAGCGCAGGACCCGGAAATGACGGCTGAGGGGAGCGACCTGTCCGTCCCACATGTGCAGGTCGGTGCCGATGGAGTTCGAGAGCAGGAGAATCGGAAGGCTGGGGGCGCCGTCGAGGCGGTATGCAATCCGAACGCCGTCGCTCGTGTTGAAAAAGTTGCTTCTGGTTTCCATGGATCACTCCCGCTGAATGGATGACGGGCTCATCGTAGGAACGATCATTTTTGATTGATACTACGAAGTTCATAACGTCTTTGTAGGCTGGGCCGACAATGTCAGCGTTCACTCTCCACGAACTCCAATGCTTCGACGCTGTAGTGGCCCATGGAGGTTTCCAGGCGGCGGCGGAGCAGTTGCACCGCTCGCATCCCTCGGTTTTCGCCGCAGTCGCCAAACTGGAACGCCAGCTCGGCGTGGCCTTGCTTGATCGCTCCGGCTATCGCGTCCGCCCAACCGAAGCGGGCCGCACCTTGCATCGCAAGGCTGAAGCCTTGCTGCGGGAATCTGAGCTATTCCGTGTCCATGCCGAACAGTTGGCAATGGGACAGGAGACCGAGTTGCGCGTGGTGCTCGGTGACTTGTGCCCACTCCCGCCGCTCCTGACTTTGCTGGGCGGGTTCTTTCGCCATGCACCTCAAACGCGTCTGCATCTCCAGTTCGACGCGGTAACGGGCCCTTGGGAGCGGCTTTTCGAAGACGAGGCAGACTTGATCGTCCACCGGATCCCGAAGGACGATCTTCGCCTTGAGTGGATGGATTTGGGGCGCGTTGCCATGGTGCCGGTGGTGGCCCCTGGATTCCTTCCGTTTCCCATCGGCAAGTCGATCACGCCGCAGCAGATGCACGGCCTGACTCAGTGTGTCATCCGTGACTCGGCGCGCCGCCCCCCGGAGCAGGAACACTTCGTATTGGCAGGAACGCCACAGTGCTCCGTTCCGGATGTGTTGATGAAGAAGGAGCTGATTGCCCACGGAATGGCATGGGGGCATCTTCCACGGTTCCTCATCGAGCAGGAGTTGCGGGACAAGAGCCTTCTATCAATTGCGGGCCGGCATTTTCCGGGCGTCGTCGAAGATCTTGTCGTCGCCCGCCGACGCGATAAGCCTCACGGCCCCGTAGCCACGCGCCTGTGGGAGTTTCTAGAACAGCAGACGCCATTGCTTGAACCCGCGACAGGGCGCGTGGGGCCGGCGGGTCAGCGCCCGACGCGGATCACGTAACCGGCGGCATAAAACTCCATCGCCGCCTTCGACGGCGCGCGATGTTCCAAGTGCACGCATGGCACCTTGAAACGCAGCGACGGTGGGAACGGGCGGAAGGCAGTGCGCTCGTCGACGCGGCGATCTGCACGAACTTACGATTTGCCAAGGATCTCCACCAGCCGCGATTCGCTGGGTGAAAGATCGTAGCCCCGACGCTGCGACACCACGAACGTCAGCGAACGGATGTGCCAGGCGCGACGTTCAAGCTCAACCAGCTGCCCGCTCTCCAGGTCTTCGGCGACGAGGTGTCGCGGCATGTGCCCCCAGCCAAGACCGGCCTTGAGCAGGTCACGCTTGGCGCCGAGGTCATTGACCAGCCACTGGCGCTTGCCGGCGACGCCTTGCTGGGTTTTTTCCGCACCGGGCTGGTTATCCGTGACGACGACCTGGATATGCAGGCCGAACTCGTCCATGGGGATGGGCCCGGGTACCGAAGCGAGCGGATGCGCCGGTGCACATGCCGTCACCATCCCGGTCTCGCATAGCCAACTGCGCTCGATCGCATCGGGGTTCACCTCCGGCACGTTCTCGATCGTGATCGCCAAGGCACACACCTTTTCGAGCACCAGGCGCTCGCCACCCTGCATGGTGGTGATCCGCAGGTTGATCGCCGCGGTCGGGAACTCCGCCTGCAGCGTACGCAGGCAGTCGACCAGGCGGGCGCGCGGGAAGTAGGCGTCGACCGCAACCGAAACCTGCGGCACCCCGGCACGGGCGATCGCGCCGGCACGGTTCTTCATTTCCTCGATGCGTGAGATCACCGCGCGTGCGTCCGGCAACAGGCTGCGCCCCGCCGCGCTGAGTTGCGCCTTGCGCGTGTTGCGCTCGAACAGTTCGACATCGAACGCGCTTTCCAGCGACTTGACCGCGTGGCTGATGGCGGACTGCGCGCGGCTGAGCTTCCGCGCCGCGCCCGAGAAGCTCCCCTGGTCGCACACCGCAACGAATGCACGCAGCTGGTTGATGGTGACGTTGTCGAGCATTTGTATCCAAAAACCAGATGATATTTAGCGATGTTTCGTCAATTGTTTTGATACGTCAAGCGACCCAGATCGGTGGGGCAACAGGCCCGCACGGGCCAAGCGAATCCCTCCCCCAATCGAAAAGGACACTCTCATGAACTACGCAATCATCGGTTTCGGCGCCATCGGCCAGGCCCTCGCCCGCGCCTTCGCCCGCAGCAACATCGACGTTGCCGTCGCCAGCCGGCGCACCCCCGAAGCACTGTTGCCCCAAGCACAGGCGATCGGGCCGACGGTCACGCCCACGACGCTGCAGGACGCCCTCAAGGCGGACTTGATCTTCCTGGCCGTTCTGTTCGAAGGGCATCGCGAGGTCGCCAAGGCGCTGCCGGACTGGCAGGGCAAGACAGTGGTGGACGCGATGAACGGCTTCGAAGGCCTGTCTTCCGCCGACGTCGCCAAGGCCTTCCCCGGTGCGCGCTGGGTGAAGGGCTTCAACCATCTCCCCGCGAGGACGCTGGCCGCCGACCCGAACGTCAACGGCAGCCGCCGCGTGGTGTTCCTGTCGAGCGACGACGAGGCCGCCGCCGCGCAGGTGACGGACCTGGCCCGACAACTGGGCTTCGCCCCCGTCCACCTCGGCAAGCTCGAAGAAGGCGGCGCGCTGGTGCAGGTGCTGGACAAGAGCTGGGCGCCCCTGATCTTCCAGGACCTGTTCAAGAACGAACCCGCGCGGCCGGCAACACCCGCCGCTGCGTAATCCCCCGAATCGCAACCACTTAGCTGCGCATCCAACAAGGACCCATGACATGACCAGATTGAATGGAAAGACCGCCGTGATCACCGGCGGTGCCACCGGCATCGGACAGGCGGCGGCAAAACGCTTCATCGAGGAGGGCGCGTTCGTCTTCATCTTTGGCCGCCGGCAGGAGGCGCTCGACGCGGCCGTGGCCGACCTCGGCCCCAACGCCCGTGCCGTACAGGGCTCGGTCTCCGACCCGGCCGACCTCGACCGGCTTTATGCGGCGGTGAAGGCGGAGCGTGGCACGCTCGACGTCGTGTTCGCCAACGCCGGGACCGGGGGCGTGCTGCCGCTGGGCGAGATCACCGCCGAGCAGATCGACGACACCTTCGAGACCAACGTGAAGGGCACGATCTTCACGGTCCAGAAGGCACTGCCGCTGATGGCCCCGGGCGGCTCGATCATCCTGACCGGATCGAGCGCCGGCACCACTGGCGCGCCGGCATTCAGCGTCTACAGCGCGAGCAAGGCCGCGGTACGCAACCTCGCGCGGAGCTGGGCGGAGGACCTGAAGGGCACCGGCATCCGCGTCAACGTGCTGTCGCCCGGGCCGACGGCGACAGAACTGGCGAAGGCCGCGGTCGGTGAGGAGGGCCTGAAGATGTTCGCCTCGATGAATCCGCTGCAGCGCATGGCCGAGCCGGCGGAGATCGCGGCGGGGGCGGCTTTTCTCGCGTCGGATGACAGCAGCTTCATGACCGCCAGTGAGCTCGCTGTCGACGGCGGCCTGGCGCAACTCTGACGCGCCACGCCTGACGGCGCTCCGTTCGATTATCCGGAGCGCCAACTACTGAGAGCGCGGGGTTCGTCGCTGAGCGCCCGCGTGTAGTTCTCGTCCGCGCCAGCGATGGACGACGACACCGAGACACGGACACTTCGCCGCTTTGAAGCAGCAGAAACTAGCCGACGATATTCGTGACTGCGATAAGCCGTGGGTGCGCTGTCGTCTAAAAGGGCTGCTGCGTCGGCTCGTTCCGTCAACAGGAGTTCAAAATGACAACCTCAACCTCCGCCGTACCCAGGATCGTCGACCTCGGCTCGGCCTCGCTGCGTGACCAGAATCTGGACGGCTTCCATCATCGCTTCCTGACCGTCGATGGAATCAGGTTGCACTACGTCACAGGCGGGAAGGATGGCGGAGATACCGTCGTGTTGCTGGCCGGCTACCCGCAGAGCTGGTTTGCCTGGCGCAAGGTCATGCCGGCATTGGGGGAACGCTACCGCATCATCGCTCCAGACCTCCCCGGCCAGGGCGACTCCGATCGTCCGCTCGATGGCTACGACACGAAGTCACTGGCTACCGTTCTGCACTCGCTGCTCGACAAGCTGGGCGTCCGGCGCTACCACCTTGCCGCTCATGATGTCGGCGCATGGGTCGCCTACCCCTACGCGGCTCTGTTCGGTGACGAGGTACAGCGACTTGCGCTGCTGGACGCCGGCATCCCCGGCATCACATTGCCCGATGCCTTGCCGGTCGCGCCGGATCGGGCGTGGCGCACTTGGCACTTCGCTTTCCATGCGCTCCCCGACCTGCCCGAGCTCCTGATCGGCGGTAAGGAGCGCGCGTATCTGGACTGGTTCATCCGCCGCAAGGCCGCCAATCCACAGACGTTCTCCGATGCGGACATGGACGAGTACGCGCGCGTTTTCACCAGGGAGGGCGGGCTGCGCGCGGGACTCGCCTACTACCGTGCCGCGGTCGAGTCGGCGCGACAGAACCGCGAACTGAGTGCCCAAGGGAAGCTGCAGATGCCGCTGCTGGCGTTGAGTGCGGACCACGGTTCGATCTCGGACATGGCCGGCCCATTACGTGCCTATGTCGAAGACGTGCATGGGACCACGATCGCCCACTGCGGCCATTACCTGCCGGAAGAGCAGCCGGGGGCTGTTTCGGGAGAATTGATCCGATTCTTCCGCTGACCAATACAAGTTCGACTAGTGGGCGGGTGGATGGAGCCTTCCATGCGTCACAGCTAATCAACCACCCGCCCCCCCCGCCCCCCGCACCTTCCCGAACACCTCCAGGAAGTCCACCGCCGCCTTCGATGGCGGGCGGTCCTCCAGGTGCACGCACTGCACCTTGAACCGCAATGACGGCGAAAATGGCCGGAACGCGGTGCTCTCGTCGACGCTCGCACGCGCGGTGAACTCGTCGACCACGGCCATGCCGGCGCCGCAGCGGGTCAGCGCGGCGGCGATGTAGAAGGTCTGGTTGGACACCACTTCGCGCACGCTGATGCCCAGCCGGCGCAGTTCGCGGCTGAACACCTCGCCGACCGGACCGCCGGTGGTCAGGCCGACCATGTCGCGGCCGTCCAGCAGCTGCATCGGCACGGTGTCGCCCACCTCCGGCAGGCTGGCCTTGCGGAACAACAGCATCAGTTCGCCGGCGTCGAGGTCGCGGCGCTTCATGCGCGGATGGGTCGGCGGGTCGTAGGCGATGGCGATGTCGCAGCTGCGTTCGTAGAGTGCTTCGAACACTTCGTCGTGGTGCAAGGTCTGCACGTCGAACGTGACCTGTGGGTGCTGCTGGCGGAAGCGGGCAATCGCCAGCGGCGCCAGTTGCAGGCCGAGCGAGGGCACCACCGCGAGGCGGATGTGGCCGGTGGACACGTTCTTGAGGTTGCCGACGGTCTTCTGCAGCGAGTGGACGCGCTCGAAGACGTCCGCGACCTCGACGAACAGCGCGTGCGCCTGGTCGGTCGGCACCAGCCGGCCGCGCACCAGGCGGAACAGTTCCAGGTCCAGTTGCTGCTGGGTGTGGTGCAGCACCTTGCTGACCGACGGCTGCGAGACGTGCAGCGCGCGGGCGGCGGCGCTGATGGAGCCGGTGGTGTAGACGGCGTGGAAGACTTCGATCTGGCGGAAGCGCATGGTCGGTCCCCGATGGGCAGCCGACATGATCGCCGATTGCGGCATGCGGGCTACAGTGCGGCGGCGGTGCCCTCGCGTCGCGGGTCCGCGGCGCCGTGCAGTTCGCCGTCGCGCAGCACCACGCCGTGCAGTCCGGAGTTCTCGCCGGAGCCCGATTCCACGTCGACGCCGAGCGCGGACAGCGCCTGTCGCAGTTGCGGGTCGAACGCGTGGGCCTCGCCGTTGAAGTTGTCGCCGCGCGCGACGAGGTTGGGCAGGCCGATGGCGCGGTCCATCGGCAGGTTCCAGAACAGCCAGCCGACCAGGGTCTTTGCGATGTAGGCGGGGATGGCGTTGCCGCCCGGCGAGCCGACCGCGCCGACGAAGCGGCCGTCGCGGTCGAGCACGATCACCGGCGACATCGACGAGCGCGGGCGCTTGCCGGGTGCGATTGCATTGGCGGCGGCGCCGCCCGGCGACCACGAGAAGTCGGTCAACTGGTTGTTCAACAGCATGCCGCCGACCACGCGGCCGGAGCCGAAGAACGATTCGATGGTGGTGGTCATCGAGACCGCGTTGCCGTCGCCATCGACCACGACGAAATGGCTGGTGCCGCCGGGTTCGTCGGTGGCGTCGGGGGCAAGGGCGGGTGCGCCTTCGGGCGTGCCGTGGGTCGGCGGCTGCGCGGCCGCGCGCTCACCGATCAGCGCGCGGCGGCGGTCGATGTAGGCCGGATCGAGCAAGCCTTGCACCGGCACGTCGACGAAGCGCGGATCGCCGACGTACTGGTCGCGGTCGGCGTACATCAGGCGGCTGGCCTCGGCGAACAACAGCCACGACCGCGGATCGTCGGGCCCGCGCTCGGCGATGTCGGTACCGTCGAGGATCAGCATCAGTTGCAGCAGGCCGACGCCGCTGGACGGCGGCGGTGGCACGCAGACGATATAGGCGCGCACCGGGCGGCACAGCGGCTCGGTGCGTTCGACGCGATAGCTGGCGAGGTCGGCCAGCGTCACCTGCGCGCCGCGCGGCGGCTGGCCGAGGCGTTCGACGATGGCTTCGGCCAGCGGGCCGCGCTGCAACGCGGCGGCGCCATCGCTGGCGATGCGGCGCAGGCTGGCGGCATAGGCCGGGTTGCGGAAGATCTCGCCCGTGCGCAGCGGGGTGCCGTCGGGATGCGAGAACAGCCGCTTCACGTCCGGCGCGGAGGCCTGCGGGAAGGTGCCGTCGATGTGTTCCTGCAGCCGCGGTGTGACCTCGAAGCCCGACTCCGCGCGCTCGGCGACGGGTTCGAACAGCGTGTTCCAGGGCAGGCGGCCATGGTCTTTGTGGGCGAGTTCGAGCGCGGGCATCACGCCAGGTACGCCAGTGGCGTGGCCACTGAGCATCGCGTCGGCGCGGCTCAGTGGATGTCCTTCGGCGTCGTTGAACATCGCGGAGCTGGCGCTGGCGGGCGCCTGTTCGCGGCCGATGTAGGACTCGATCTTCTGGTCGTCGGCCGAGTAATGCAGCAGGAACGCGCCGCCGGCCGGGCCGGAACTCTGCGGTTCGACCAGGCCGAGCATGGCCTGCACGGCGATGGCCGCGTCGATCGCGTTGCCGCCGCGACGCAGCACGTCGAGCCCGGCCTGGGTGGCGAGTGGGTTGGCGCTGGCGACGAAGCCGGATGTTGCGGTGTCGGCTACCGGGGATGCGGCTTGCGCGTCGCTACGCAGCGGTGGGGCGGCGCAGGCCACCAGCAACGTAAGCAGCGTCGCGGCGAGCATCGGACGCAGGACGGTGAGGCGCATCGGCTTGGAGGTCGTCATGGTCCAAGGCTAACGCCGCCACGCGCGCTCCATCCCGTGGATTGGTTGCGAAGGGTCTAACCGCCGGCTATGGCCGCGCCGGACGCCGGTGCGGACGGGCGCTGCCCCATAACCTGCCGCTATGCCCCATCGGCGTCTTTTCAATGGCGGCGTCGGCGGCCAGCCATGAAGATGCTGCAAACCCACTTCCCGGGCGCCGCCCGCTGGCTTTGCACCATGTCGACCGATCCCGACCCCTCCCTCTGGCCGCCGCCGTTCCTGCTGTACCTGGGCAACGCCCCGGACGAGTTGTCGGGCAAGACCGCGCGCGGGTTGGCGGCGTTCCGGCCGCAATGGTGCGTGGGCCAGTTCCGCGGGCCGGAGTGCAAAATCAGCCTCGACCTGCCGGACATGGACTTCGCGCAAGCGCGCTCGGCCGGAGCCAACACGATGATCGTCGGGGTCGCCAATGCCGGCGGCAGGATCGATCCGGCGACGGTGGCGCACGTGGTCGCCGCGCTCGATGCCGGCATGAATGTCGCCTCGGGGCTGCACGACCGGTTGGCGGCGTATCCGGAAATCGTCGCCGCGGCACAGCGCAACGGCCGCCATCTGTTCGATGCACGTACGCCGCCGGCGACGCCGGTCGGCAAGGGCCACAAGCGCGCCGGCAAGCGCCTGCTCACGGTCGGCACCGACTGCTCCACCGGCAAGATGTACACCACGCTGGCGCTGGAAACGGAGATGCGCGCGCGCGGACTGGCCGCCGACTTCCGCGCCACCGGCCAGACCGGCATCTTCATCGCCGGCCGCGGCATCCCGCTCGATGCGGTGGTGGCCGACTTCATTTCCGGCGGCGTCGAATGGCTGTCGCCGGAGCGCCATGACAACGGCTGGGATCTGATCGAAGGCCAGGGGTCGCTGTTCCACCCGTCGTTTGCCGGCGTCTCGCTGGGGCTGTTGCACGGTGCCCAGCCCGATGCACTGGTGCTGTGCGACGAGCCCGGCCGGCCGCACATGCGCGGGGTCGCGCATTACCAGGTGCCGCGTTTGAGCGACACGCTGGAAGCCAACCTCGCGGCCGCGCGGCTGACCAATCCGGCGGTGGTCGCGGTGGGTGTGTCGCTCAATACCTCCAAGCTCTCGGCCGAAGATGCCGCCCGCGTCTGCGCGGAAACCGAGGACCGGCTTGGGCTGCCGGCGCAGGACCCGGTCCGCAACGGTGTCTCCCGTATCGTCGACAGGCTGCAGACATGCTTCCCGGACTGACGCTCGAACACCCCAACTACCCGCTGGTCGCGCCGTTCCGGATCTCGCGCGGAGTCCGCACCGCGACCGAAGTCGTGGTCGCCACCGTCAGCGACGGCACCCATGTCGGCCGTGGCGAATCGCTGCCGTATCCGCGCTACGGCGAGAGCGTCGAGTCGGTGATGGCGCAGGTCGCGTCGCTGGCCGATGCGGTCGCGGGCGGGCTCGATCGCCAACAGCTGCAGGCACGGCTCGAACCCGGCGCCGCGCGCAATGCACTCGATTGCGCGCTGTGGGACCTGCAGGCGCGCCGGCAGGGGGTTCCGGTGGCTTCCCTGCTCGGCCACTCCACCGTCCTGCCGCCGCTGGCCAGCGCGCACACCGTCAGCCTCGACACGCCGGCGAACATGGCGCACGCGGCGAAGGCGCTGCGCCACCTGAAGCTGGTCAAGATCAAGCTCGATGCAGACGACCCGGCGACGCGGATTCGCGCGGTGCGTGGCCAGTTGCCGGATGCGCGGCTGATCGTGGATCCGAACGAGAGCTGGAACATCGAGTTGTTGCGCGCGTTGCAACCGGTGCTCGCCGAAACCCGGGTCGACCTGATCGAGCAACCGCTGCCGGCCGATGAGGACGACGCGCTGCAGGGCTTCGAGTCGGTGTCGCGGCTGTGCGCGGACGAGAGCTGCCACGTCGCCGCCGACCTGCCGCGCCTGCGCGGGCGCTACCAGGTGGTCAACATCAAGCTCGACAAGACCGGCGGCCTGACCGCGGCGCTGGAACTGCTGCATGCCGCGCAGGCGCAGGGCTTCGGCATCATGGTCGGCTGCATGATCGGCTCGTCGCTGGCGATGGCGCCGGCCTGGCACGTCGCCCGCCATGCCGAGTTCGTCGATCTCGACGGACCATTGTGGTTGCGCGACGACCATGCCGGTGGCGTGGTGATGCGCGATGGCCTGCTGCAGCCGCCCGCATCGCGACTGTGGGGTGGCCCCGCGTAAGATCGCCCGATTGCGCCTGCCGCTGCCGGCACACGCAGGACATCGTTCAAGGAGTCTCCTTTGCTGCAACTCGACGCCGTACAGACCCTGGCATTCGCCGGACTCGCACTGTTCCTGGGCTACGCGTTGTGCCGGGTGATTCCGGTGCTCGGGCGCTACAACCTGCCGCCGCCGGTGATCGGCGGACTGGTGTTCGCGATCGTCGCGTGGGTGGCGTACGAGCGCGACACCGCGCTGTGGACGATGGACACCTCGTTGCAGACGCCGCTGATGATCGCGTTCTTCACCACCATCGGTTTCAACGCCAGCCTGAAACTGCTGAAGATCAGCGGCAGGCAGGTGGTGGTGTTTCTGGCGCTGGCGTCGGTGTTCGCCGTCGCGCAGAACCTGCTGGGAATGGCGGTGGCGGTCGGCTTCGACCTGCCGCCGTTGTTCGGCGTGCTGGCCGGCTCGACCACGCTGACCGGCGGGCCGGCGACCGGGCTGGCGTTCGCGCCGCTGTTCGAGGAGGCCGGCATCCGCGGCGCCGAGTCGATCGCGATCGCTTCGGCGATGGGCGGCATCGTGCTCGGTGGGCTGGTCGGCGGGCCGGTCATCACCGTGCTGATCCGGCGCTTCGGGCTGGTGTCCACGCGTCCGCAGGACCACCACGCGCCCGACGACGACGCCAGCGGTGTGCTGCAGACCGAAGCCCAGCGCGAGTTCAGCGCGCTCAAGAGCATCGTCGCGATCCTGGTCGCGATGTGGCTCGGCTCCTGGGTCAGCGGCTGGATCTCGGCCACCGGCATCACCCTGCCGGCCTACGTCGGCGCGATGCTGGTCGGCGCGCTGATCCGCAACATCGACGATGCGTGGGGCCTGTTCAAAATCCCGGTGCCGACGGTGGAACTGATCGGCAACATCTGCCTGGCGCTGTTCCTGGCGGTGGCGCTGATGAACCTCAAACTGTGGGAACTGGCCGGCCTGGCGATGCCGCTGGTGGTCAACCTCGGCGTGCAGGTGGTGATGGTGGCGGTGTTCTGCCTGGTGGTGTTCCGGATGATGGGGCGCGACTACGACGCCGCGGTAATGGGCGGCGGTTTCATCGGCTTCATGCTCGGCACCACCGCCAACGCGATGGCGGTGATGCGCACGCTGGTGGAGCGCTACGGCGTCGCCCCGCGCGCGTTCCTGGTCGCGCCGCTGGTGGGTGCGTTCTTCATCGACTTTACCAATGCGTTGATCATTACGGGCTTCATCAACTTCTTCCACTGACGCGGTGGTTCGCTGCGGGCGGCCTTCGACAGATGGAAGGCGGGTTCTTGGTGGCGCACAGGTAGGCGCTTTCGCTTTCGAGCGGTGTTTTCCGGTCTTCGTCGGCCATGCGGGGGCTTCATCGCAACGGGCTCGCTTCAGGGAGGCGGCATCGGCAGTCTGCCGGTGCGCGGCGCTGTGCAGCGCATTTCCAGAATCTCCTTCCGGCCGGCGGACGCCGACGTGCGGCTTCGCCTTTCAACGAGGAATGCCCGATGCCTTCGCGTTATCCACTCGACCGCAAGACCACGACCGGTCGCACGATGAAAGTCGTGGCGACATCGATCCTGCTGGCAACGGCATCCGTCGCAACGGCGGCGACGCCTGCCCCGGAGATATCCGACGATGCCTGCGCGCTCGCCGCCGGCCCGCTGGCGGATGCCTTGATACACGTCCCGTTCGAAACAGTAGATGGGCGCATCTACGTTCAAGCCCACGTGAATGGACAAGGGCCGTTCCGGTTCGCCGTTGATACCGGCGCAAGTGGAATGGCCCGCGCCGATACCAGCCTGGTCGAACGGCTCGGCTTGTCGCTGAGCGGGCAGGCCACGACATCGGACGGGGTACGCAGCGCGGACGTCGAGACGACACGGCTGGACTCGCTGGAACTCGGCGGCATCGTGCGACGCGACCTTGACGTCATCACCCGCGACTACAACAGCCGCAATGCCCCGGAAGCGGCGTTCTCGGGAATCATTGCCCGCGAGTTCTTTTCAGATGGTTTGCTGGCCATCGACTACCCGCGCCAGACGCTGTCGTTCAGCCGTACGCAGCGGCTGCCGGCGGACGGGAAGAATGTCATCGGCTACGAGCGAGCCTTCCGCATACCCGTGTCGATCGGCGCGCTGCAGGCCGTGGGACAGCTGGACACGGGCGCCAATATCAACTTCGTGCTGCCGCAGGCGCTGTTCGAGCAGGTTTCAGCGGGACCAACGGAGCAGGCGGGACGCGGACGGCTCACCAATGGCCACGTCGATACCCGGCGCGCGACGGTACATGGGCCTTTCCGGATCGGCGAGGTGGAGATGTCCGATGTGGAAGTCCGCGTTTCCGCACAGTTCCCGGAACTGCTCGTCGGCGCGCATGCCCTGCAGCAGGCGGTGGTGCTGATCGACCAGCGTTCGAAGGCCGTGGCGGTCTGCGATTGATCGACGCGGCCCCGCCACTGCGCGGGACGCCCGGTCAGCTCCGCTTCGCGGCGGCTTAACCCGCGGCGCGGATAGTCGATCCCTCCACCATCGGGAACACGACCATGCCTTACGACCGCATCACCGAACTGCCCGACTCGGTCAAGGACAACGTGCCCAAGCACGCGCAGGAGATCTACAAGGAAGCCTTCAACAGCGCCTGGGACGAGTACAAGGACTCCGACGAACGCCGCGGCGACGCCTCGCGCGAGGAAACCGCGCACAAGGTCGCGTGGTCGGCGGTGAAGCAGAAGTACGAGAAGGGCGACGACGACAAGTGGCACGAGAAGTAGGCGGCCTGATGTCGCGGCAGCGGACCTGACAGGAAAAACCCGTCCGAAACAGACAGTGGCCCGGCGGCGGCCACGTCCACGCGCATCGGGAACGGTTAGTATCCGCTGAGCGCGGCCCGGGGAGGCCGCGCGACAACAACGACCTTGGGGAGATCGCAATGGACTGGTATCTGAAAGTACTGAAGAACTACGTCGGCTTCGAGGGGCGTGCGCGCCGCAAGGAGTACTGGATGTTCACGCTGTTCAACATCATCGTCTCGTTCGTGCTGGGAATCATCGACGGCCTTGGCGGGCTCATGACCGAAAGCGGTATCGGCATGCTCGGCCTGCTGTACACCCTGGCCGTGCTGCTGCCGAGCATCGCGGTCGGCGTGCGTCGCTTGCACGACATCGACAAGAGCGGCTGGTGGCTGCTGCTGGTCTTCATCCCGCTGATCGGCGCGATCGTGCTGCTGGTGTTCGCGGTGATGGAAGGCACGCGCGGCAGCAACCGTTTTGGCGAGGATCCCAAGTCGGACGAAGGCGGTATCCCGGCGATGGCGTAACAGCCATTCCGCTCGTGAAAACGGCGCCCTCGCGGCGCCGTTTTCATTGGTGCGTGTGGCGGCGACGAGCCGGTCAGTACTGCTTCTCGACCTGCAGCAGCAGCGACTGGTCGTCCACGCCGCTGTCGCCGAGTACGGAGCGGTACTCCAGCCGCAAGCCAAGCTGGCGATCGGTGAGCCATCCCGCGCCGAGCCCGAGCACGAAGCGATTGCGGTCGAAACCGTCCACGTCGGTGCGATAGAACGGCCCGTCCAGCAGGTCGGCATAGCGCATCGTCGCGACACTGTCGGCGTCGAGATCGTGCTGGTACTCGACCCGGAACTGCGGCGTGAAGCTGCCCCAGTCGAACTCGCGGCGGTAGTCCATGCGCCAGCCGAGGCTGGTGGTGGTGCTGTCGACGTCCTGTGCCTCGAACGCCAGCGCCTGCACCGGATCGCCCTGCTCCACGTAACCGTCGAGCTGCGCGCGCGCCACATCGACGCGGGCGTAGGTCGTCATCCCCAACTGGTCGCGCTGCCACTGGTAGCCACCGGTTAGCGACGCCAGCCACTGGTGTCCGTCGCGCTCGCCCTGCACCTGGGCGCCGTTGGCGGTGACATGGCGGCGCAGTTGCAGCGACAGCCACTGGCGCCCGAGCAGCGCATCCAGGTAGACGTGCTCGCCCGGGTGGTAGCTGGCATACACCGCGGCGCTCCAGGCGTCGGCCTCGCTGCGACTGCCGTTGTCACCGACATCGCTGACGTCGCGGCCGTAGCCCAGGCCGGCACCGAGTGCGAGCGTCGGGCTGAAGTGGCGGTCGACGCCGAAGCTGATGCCCTGGGTCTCGAACTCGAAACCGCTGGCGCCGCGCCGGGCGTCGTAGTCGCCGAAGCTCATCGCGCCGGCTGTCCAGATGCCGAACTCCGGCACGGGTGCATCGGTGCGGATAGTGGTCACCGGTTCGATCACCGGCGCGCGCTCGTCGTGCAGCGGTCGCGGGCAGGTGCTGCCGACGATCTGCCACTCGCGCTCATCGCACTGCCGGTTGATCGCCACCGACAGGCCGTTGTCGAACCCGGCCGTGGCTTCGCGCCCGCCGTGCAGCTGTTCCATGCGCTGCTGGAAGTTGCCCAGCTGCCCGCGCGCAAGCCGCCGCACGCTGGCGACCTGGGCACGCAGCAGGCCGGTGACCTCGGCATCCCGGGTGGGATCGGGGCGTGCCTCGACCTCGATGCTGACCGTTGCCGCGGCGGACGTCGCATAGGCGTTGCTGAGCGTGTAGCGCACGGTGGCGGTGCCGGCGTAGTCGGCGGCCGCGCTGAAGTCCAGCCGGTAGCCGGCGCTGTCGCCTTCGCCGGTCGCGGTGATGCTTGCGTCGCCGGCCTCGGCCGGGCTCACCGACAGCAGCTCGGCGCCGGTGAACGGGCCGCCGCGTGCGTTGTCGGTCAGTTCGACGCTGACCTTGCCGCCGGACAGGGTGTTCGCCTGATGCGTGGCGGCGATCGGCCGCGGGTTGACGGTGATGGTCGCGGTGACCGGCTCCGACGCACCGTAGGCATTGGCCAGGGTGTAGCGGATCTCGACCATGCCGTCGGCGGTCGCCAGCGGCGTGTAGCCGATGCGGGTACCGTCGACGACCACCTCGCCCTCGGCCGGGGCCTCGACGATGGCGACGCCGGTGAACGGCCCGCCGGTGGCATCGGTGGCGGCCTCGAACTGCACCGTCTCCCCGGCCAGGGTGGTCAGCGACTGCGGTTTGGCGACCGGCACCGGCAGCGGTGCCACCTCGATGGTGACCGTGGCCGCGGCCGAGCTGCCGCCCGGCCCGCTGGCGATGTAGCGGAAGCTGTCGCTGCCGAAGAAGCCGGCAGCCGGCGTGTAGACCGCGGCCAGCCCGTCGACGCTGACGCTGCCGTGGCCGGGCGCGGTGTCCACCGCGATCGCATCGATCACCCCGCTGTCGTTGTCGGTCACCGCGATGGTGACCGCCTGCCCCGCAAGCGTGCTGGCCGCGTCATCGACCGCGACCGGCGGTGCCTCGGCGATCACCAGCGTGTAACCGGTAACCACCGTCGCGGCGGTTCCGCTGCTGTTGTCGGTGGCGCGCAGCTGGAAGTCATGGCTGCCAGCGGTGGTCGGCGTGCCGGCCAGTTCGCCAGTCGACGCATCCAGCTCCAGCCCCGCAGGCAACACACCACCCGCGATCTCGTAGTGGTACGGAGCGACACCACCGCCGGCGCTGAACGACTGCCGGTAGGCCGTGCCGACCACGCCATCCTCCACGGTGGCCGGGCTCAGCGTCAGGTTGGCTGCGGCGATCTGCAGCGAATAGCTGCCGCTGCCGGCCTGGCCGTGCGCGTCGGTGGCCTGCAGGGTGATCGCGAACGTGCCGCTCGCGGTCGGGGTGCCGGACAGGGTGCCGTCGGTCCCGAGCTGGAGGCCGGCGGGCAAGGTACCGGTAGCCAGTTCGAACGTGTAGGGAGCGACGCCGCCGCTGGCGGCGAGTGCCTGGTTGTAGGCGCTGCCCGCGGTGCCGTCGGCCAGCGTGGCCGGGGTGATCGCGATCGTCGCCGATGCGACCTCCACGTCGTAGTTGGCAGCGACCGAGAACGGAGCCGCGGCGCCGGTCGAACTGTCGGTCGCGGTCACCGTGATCGCGAAGCTCCCGGTTTCCGAAGCCGTGCCCGACAACGTGCCGCTGGCCGTGTCGAACACCAGCCCGGCCGGCAGCGTGCCGCTCAGTGCATACGTGTACGGCGCCGCTCCACCGCTGGCGCTGAAGACCTGGCTGTATGAAGCGCCATAACCGGGCGCGAGCGTGCCGGCAGCAGGCGTCAGTGCCAGCGTCGGCGCACCGACCGTGATGCTGACCGTGGCCGGCGCGGAATCGCCCGCCGCATTGCGGGCGATGTAGGTGAAGCTGTCGGTGCCTGCGTAGCCGGCCTCCGGCTGGTAGCTGATCGACAGGCCGCTCGCGCTGGCGACGCCGTGCGTCGGCGCGCTTGCCACCGCGACCGAGGTCGCCGCGCTGCCGCTGATGTCGAGCGCGACCGGGGTCGGGTCGCTGCCGTAGGCGACGGTCGCGGACACGTCGTTGGCGGTCGGCGCGACGTCGGCGATGGTCAGCGTGTAGTTGCCGGTTCCACTGTATGGCCCGCTGCCGGTGCTGCTGTCGGTCGCGGTCACCGCAAAGGTGAAATCGCCGGCTCCGGTCGGGGTACCTGACAGCGTGCCATCGGCGGCCAGGCTCATCCCTGCGGGCAGTGCGCCGCTGCTCACGGCGAACGCATAGGGCGCAGTGCCGCCGCTGGCGGTGAACGACTGGCTGTAGGCGCTGCGCACGGTTCCGTCGGGCAGGGTGACCGGGGCCAGGGTGATCGTCGGCGTGTCGATCGCGATGGTGTAGCTGGCGGTCCCGGTGGCGGGGGTGCCGCCGCTGCTGTCGCGGACCTCCACGTCGAAGCTGTAGCTGCCGGCGGTGTCGGTGCTCCCGGACAGGACGCCGGTCCCGGCATCCAGGTTGAACCCGGGCGGCAATGCACCGGCGACGACCGCGTAGCTGTAAGGCGCGATGCCGCCACTGGCACCGATAGTCTGGCTGTACGGCGTATTCACCGCTCCACCGGGCAGTGCCGCAGGCGTCACCACGAGGGTCGCCGGCGCCACGGTCACGATGTAACCGTGCGAGCCCCAGACACCATTGGCATCGGCGGCACGGATATTGAAGTTGTAGGTGCCGCTGGTGGTGGGCGTGCCACTGATGCTGCCATCGGCCGCCAGGCTCAGGCCCGGCGGCAGGCTGGTGCCGATGTTCATGGCGAACGTGTACGGCGCGACGCCGCCACTGGCACCGAGCGTCTGCGTGTACGACGCGCCGACAGTGCCATCGGCCAGTGACAACGGGGTGAGGTCGATGAGCTGGTCGACCTCCAGGTCGTAATCCTGCGACACCGAATACGGTGCGCCGGTACCGGTGGAGCTGTCCGTCGCGGTGACGGTGAGCGTGAACCCCGGCCCGGCTTCGGTCGGGGTGCCCGACAGCGTGCCGGTCGTGCCGTCGAACGACATGCCTGCAGGCAGGGTGCCGGTCAGCGAATAGCTGTACGGGGCGACGCCGCCGCTGGCACTGAACACCTGACTGTAAGGCTGCGGATAAGTGGCCCTCAGAGTGGTGCCATCGACGGGCGTCATCGACAGGCTCGGCGCGTCCACCTGCAGTGTGAAGTCGTCGCCCGTGGTGAACGGACCGCTGCCGCTGGAGGAATCGCTGGCGGAAGCCGACACGGTGAAACTGCCGCCCTGGGTAGGGGTGCCGCTCACGGTCACGCTGTCGGCGTCGTTGGTGGTAACCGTCAGCCCCGCCGGCAGCCCGGTTACGCTGTAGCCGGAGTACGGTGCCGCGCCACCCGACCAGGTGAAGGTCTGGCTGTAGGCGGTACCGACCTGCGCGGTCAGCGGCGCGGAGGGGGTGATGACGATGACCGGTGCGGAGACGGTGACGCTGACCGTGGCCGGCACCGAAGTGCCATCGGCGTTGGTCGCGGTGTACGTGAAGCTGTCCGCGCCCGCGTAGCCGGCGGCGGGCTGGTAGGTGATGGCGGTACCGCTGGCAATCGCGGTGCCGTGGCCCGGCGCGGTCGCGACGGCGACCGAATCGGCGGCGCCGCCGGTCAAGTCGAGGGTGATCGGGTTGGCGCCGCTCCCATAGGCGACCGTCGCACTGACCGGATTGGCGATCGGCGCGGCCGAATCGATCGTCACCTCGTAGACCCCCGGAATGGAGTAGGGACCACCGCCGGTGCTGCTGTCGGTGACGTAGAAGGTGAAGTTGAACGTGCCGGCTGCGGTCGGAGTGCCGGACAACACTCCGCCCGTAGTCAGCGACAGCCCCGGCGGAAGCGTCCCGGAAGTGACCGTGTAGCTGTAGGGGGCGGTACCGCCGCTGGTTTCGAAGGTCTGGCTGTAGGCCGCGTTGACGAGACCGTCAGGCAGGGTGGAGGGGGTCAACGTCATGGTCGGCGAGTACACGACCAGTTGGTAATCACGACTGTCGCTGTAGGGGCCGGTACCGCCGCTGCTGTCGGTTGCGGCCACGGTGAAATCGAAGATGCCGCCAGCCGTCGCCGTGCCGGTGATGACGCCGGTTGCGGCGTCCAGCGTCAGCCCCGCGGGCAGTACGCCGTTCGTAACGGCATAGCTGTACGGGGCGGTGCCGCCGCTGGCGGTGATGGCACCGGCGTAGGTTACACCGACGTCGGTCGAAGCCAGTCCGGACGACAAGACGATATCGGCCGCGGCGACCGTCGGGTTATAGGCACGGTCACCACTGAAACCGTTGCTGTCGGTGGCGGTGATGGTGAAATTGAAGTTGCCGCCGGCAGTCGGGGTGCCGGTCAACGCGCCGTCGGCCGCCAGGTCCAGCCCGGCCGGCAGGCTGCCGCTGGTCACCGCGAAGCTGTACGGCGCGGTACCGCCACTGGCGCTCAACGCCTGGTTGTAGGCCGCACCCGCGGTGGCACCGGTCAACGTTGTCGGGCCCACCGCGATGGTCGGCGGCGGCTCGATGACGAAGGTGAAGTCCTGGGCCATCGAGTGCGTGTCGGCGCTGGTCGACTTGGTGGTGTTGTCGGCCATGACGATGCGCACCGGGTAGCTGCCGGCCGTGCCGGCCGTCGGCGTGCCGGTGATTGCGCCGGACGTGCCCAGGCTCAGGCCCGGTGGCAGCGGACCCAAACCGCCGTCGACCGTGAAGACGTATGGCGATGTGCCCCCCGAGCCGCTGAAGACCAGGTTGTAGGCGACGGTCTCGGTGCCGGTGACCGCGTTGTCCGGGCTCATGTCCAGCGCCGGCGCCGGGATGTCGACGCTGTAGGACTTGCTGGCCGTGACCGCGCTCGCATCGCTGACGTTGACGGTGAAGGAGTGGGTACCCGACTGGGTCGGGGTGCCGGACACCAGGCCCGACGTCGAAAGCGACAGCCCCGGCGGGAACTCGCCGCCAGCACCAAGGCTGTAGCTGTATGGCGCGTCACCGCCAGTGGTGGACATCTGCACGCTGTAGGCGACGCCGATGGTCGGCGTCGGCAGCACGGCCGGGCTGACGACCAGGCTGGTGGCCGCCTCCACGGTGATGTTGAAGGTGATGATGTCGAGGGTGTCTTCGTCCTGCGCAACGAAGGTGTCGAACGTCGCACCGTCGCCATTGTTGGTGTAGGTCAGGTTGTAGACGCTGTCGGAGTCGCCCCAATCCAGTGAGCCATGGCTGGGGGGGGTGATCGCCGGATTATCGAAGCCCAGGGTGTCGGCGCAACCGAACACGACCGAGCCACCCGACGGGATGGTGGCGGTCTGCGGCGAACTGCAGGCCGCCCATGCCGGCACCGACACGCCCAGCAGCAACCACAGGACCAGCAGCGATTGCAGCCAGCGCCCGGCCATCGTCCAGCCGCGGCGGCGAGGGGTGCGGGCCGACACTGGCCTGCGGGTTGGGGCACTCGTGTCGAGTCCGGCTTTCGATGCAACCGACGCAACGTCCCTGTCCATGCAGTATTCCCCCGGGGCCGAAGCCCGCTCGACGCGATACAAGAATTCCCAGCCGATCCAGCCATTCGACGCCTGCGAAAATCGCGGGAGACGTGGCCATCGGCTGCCCCGGGCGCCTGCAGCGCCCCATTGTGCTGCCCGATCTTGCCCCAGCTCTGGTTACCTAACGCAATCCGGGAAAAAACCGGCCACGGCTTCCATCCCGTCTGCTGCAGTTGCGATTTCCGTCGGAACCGTTTCATAGTACTCCGGCGCGGCGCATGAGGCGCGCGACTTGGGGACAACGACATGACGGAAGTCTTTCTCGGGCAGATCATGCTCACGGGGTTCAACTTCGCGCCCCGCGGTTTTGCCACCTGCGATGGCCAGTTGCTGCCGATCGCGCAGAACCAGGCATTGTTTGCGCTGCTGGGCACCCAGTACGGCGGCAACGGCACCACCACCTTCGGGTTGCCGGACCTGCGCGGCCGCACTCCGCGTGGCTTCACCCAGGCCGAACCGGTCGGCGTGGCCAGCGGGGTCGAGTCGGTAACGCTGACCCCGGCGCAGTTGCCGACACACACGCATCGCTTCGTCGGCACCACCGCCGCCGCCAGCACGTCCAACCCGCGCGATGCGCTGTTCGCCGCCAGCGGCACCGAGCTGTACGCGCCGCCCGGCGCGTCGGTCACGCTGGCCGCCAACACCGTCGAAAGCTGCGGCAACGACGCACCGCACAACAACATGCAGCCGTACAGCGTGCTCAATTTCTGCATCGCGCTTACCGGCGTTTTCCCCTCGCGCAACTGAGCCTGTGCCGGCCGCGCCGGCCATCGCCCGTATGGAGTAGTGACGATGAGTACACCCTTTGTCGGAGAAGTACGGCTGTTCGGGTTCAATTTCGCCCCGATCGGCTGGCGTGCATGCGACGGCAGCCTGGTGAGCATCGCCGAGAACGAGGTTCTGTTTACGCTGATTGGCACGACCTACGGCGGCGACGGCCAGAACACCTTCGGCCTGCCCGACCTGCGCGGCCAGGTCCCGCTGCACCACGGCAGCGGACCGGGCCTGAGCCCGCGGACCATCGGCGAGCATGGCGGCAGCGAGACGGTGACGTTGACGGCGGGGCAACTCGCGTCGCACGGGCATGACCTCACCGCCACCACGACGCGGGCCGCCACCACCACGCCGTCGACCTCGGTGGGATTGGGCGCTCCGGCCAGCGACACGCTGTACACCGCCGCCCCGGCGGGCAACCCGTTCGTCATGTCGGAAGCGTCGACCCTGCCCGCCGGCGGCTCGCAGCCGCACGACAACCTGATGCCGACCCTGGCGGTGCAGTTCTGCATCGCGGTCGAAGGTGTCTTCCCGTCACAGAGCTGATGCGCCTTTCCGGCGCCGCAAAGGACCGACCATGACAGAACCCTTCGTTGGCGAGATCCAGCTGTTCGGTTTCAACTTCGCACCCCATGGCTGGGCGCACTGCAACGGCGCGCTGATGCCGATCTCGCAGAACACCGCGCTGTTCTCGTTGCTGGGCACCCAGTACGGCGGCAATGGCACCGTCACCTTCGCCCTGCCCGACTTTTCCGGGCGCAGCGCTTGCGGCGCCGGCGCCGGTCCGGGGCTGACCCCGCGCACGCAGGGCGAGCGGTTCGGTGCCGACACCGTGACCCTGCTCCAGACAGAGATGGCGTCGCACAGCCATGGTGTCAACGTGTTTTCCCAGGGCGACCCGGACAAGCGCTCGGGCACTCCGGCCAGCGGCGCGGGACTGACACCGCCATTGGTCGACAGCTTTGTCCGCAGCCCGTCGTCGCTGCAGCCGTTTGCCGTCGACCTGGGGTTCAGTGGCGGCGGACAGCCGCATGAAAACCGGCAGCCCTACCTCGCCACCAACTTCTGCATCGCGCTGAACGGCGTTTTTCCGCAACGTCCCTGATGGAGGCGGCGGGCCCCGCGCTGGCGGAATTCCCCGCCCATGCGGCCGGCGCCGCGGCGGCACTGGCCCGCGGTCTGCGTTTGCGAGCGGCGACCGGCGGCGACCTGCCGTTCCTGCGTGGGCTCTACGCCAGCACGCGCGCGGCGGAACTGGCGCGGGTGCCGTGGACGGAGGCGATGCGCGCGGCCTTCCTCGGCGACCAGTTCGCGTTGCAGCACCGGCACTGGCTCGGCAGCTATCCGCAGGCCGGGTATCTGGTGATGGAACACGACGGTGTGCCGGTCGGTCGCTGCTACGTGGACTTCGGGTGGGCCGTGCGTGACGACGCGCTGCTGATCGACCTGGCCCTGCTCCCGGCGGCCCAGGGGCGGGGCATGGGCGCGGCCGTGCTGGGTCACCTGCTGCAGCGGTGCGAGCGGCGCGGACAAGCGATGGTCCTGCATGTGCTGCGCGCCAACACCGGCGCGCAGCGGCTGTACCGGCGTTTCGGCTTTGTCACCGAAAGCGATGACGGCATGCGGCTGCGCATGCGCCGCCCGCCCGGGGTCGCCGAGCCGGCCGGCGCTTCAGGCGTATCGGATCAGTTGAACAGCGCCTGATACAGGAAGCCGTCGCGTTCGCGGGCGACCGGCACCAGGAAAACCCCGACCTCGCCGAGACTGGCGTGGCGCATGCGGTAGATCTGCTGCGGGAACAGGAACGCGGCGGTATTGCGGAACAGCAGCGAGAACGGCGCACGTGCCGCCCCGGGCACCGGCGGCATGGCGCGGGCCTCGACCAGCTCGAAAGCAACCTCGCCATCGTCCAGCGCGGCGGAGAAGGTGTCGTTGATGCGGTTGCTGAAGTGCTGCAGCGTCAGAAGCTCCATGTGCTCCCCCTTTTCATTCGTCAACGCAAGGCCGCCATCGTACCTTCCGGTCGCGGCTGAAGCAGTTCCTACACGGGCTGCAGGTTGGCGTAGGTCAGCACCAGCCACTTGCTGCCGACCTCGTCGAAGTTGACCTGCACCCGCGCGTGCGCGCCGCTGCCTTCGAAGTCGGTGACCACGCCGGCACCGAACTTGGCGTGGCGGACGTTGGCACCCAACGGCAGCGCCGGGGCTTCGACCGCGGCGTGGCCGTAGTTGCGCCGGGGCGCGGCGTTGAACATCGGTCGCGACACCTGGACCTTCGGGCGCACTTCGTGCAGCAATGCCGGCGGGATCTCGCGCAGGAATCGCGACGGGATGCCGTACATTTCCTGGCCGTGGATCCGGCGTGCCTCGGCGTAGCTCAGCACGAGTTTCTCGCGGGCGCGGGTGATGCCGACGTAGGCGAGGCGCCGCTCTTCCTCCAGCCGCCCGGATTCCTCGATCGAGCGGTTGTTCGGGAACAGCCCCTCCTCCAGTCCGGCCAGGAACACCAGCGGGAACTCCAGCCCCTTGGCGCTGTGCAGGGTCATCAGCTGCACGCCGTCCTCGCCGGCCTGGGTCTGGCCCTCGCCGGCTTCCAGCGAGGCGTAGGACAGGAACGCGACCAGCTCCGGCATCGCCGCGGCGTCCTCCTCGTCGCTGCGGCTGAAGCGCGAGGCGACCGAAACCAGTTCGTCGAGGTTGTCGGTGCGCGAGTCGAGCTGGCCCTTGCTTTCGCGCGCGTAGTGCTCGCGCAGGCCGGAACGCGCCAGCACGTGGTCGATCTTCTCCGGCAGCGGCATCTCGGCCACGTCGGCGTCGAGGCCTTCGATCAGTTCGATGAAACCGGCCAGCGCGTTGCGCGCGCGCGCGGCCAGCACCGGCTCGGTGGTCAGCCAGCGCGCGGCGACCATCAACGGTGCACCGTCGGCGCGCGCGCGGCGGCGCACCTCGTCCAGCGTGCGCTCGCCGATGCCGCGGGTCGGCGTGTTGACCGCGCGCTCGAACGCGGCATCGTCGCTGCGGTTGGCGACCAGCCGCAGGTAGGCCAGGGTGTCCTTGATCTCGGCGCGCTCGAAGAAGCGCTGGCCGCCATAGACGCGGTACGGCACCTGCTCCGACAGCAGCGCCTCTTCGAACGCGCGCGACTGCGCGTTGCTGCGGTAGAGGATCGCGACCTCGCCGTGGCTGCCGCCGTCGCGCACCCATTGGCGAAGGCGTTCGATCACGAAGCGGGCCTCGTCGATCTCGTTGTAGGCCGCGTACAGGTCGACCGGCTCGCCGCTGCCGCTGTCGGTCCAGAGCTTCTTGCCGAGGCGGTCGGGGTTGTGCGCGATGACCGCGTTGGCGGCGTCGAGGATCGTCGCGCTGGAGCGGTAGTTCTGTTCCAGCCGGATCGTCTGCGAGCCCGGGAAGTCCTTGAGGAACCGCTGCACGTTCTCGACCTTGGCGCCGCGCCAGCCGTAGATCGACTGGTCGTCGTCGCCGACCACGAACACCTTGCCGCTGTCGCCGGCGAGCAGGCGCACAAAGCCGTACTGGATCGCGTTGGTGTCCTGGAACTCGTCGACCAGGATCTCGCCGAAACGGTGGCGGTAGTGCGCGAGCAACGCCGGGTTGTCGCGCAGCAGTTCGTGGGCGCGCAGCAGCAGCTCGGCGAAGTCGACCAGCCCGGCGCGGTCGCAACGTTCCTGGTAGGCGGCGTAGCAGCGGCGCATGACGTCGGCCCACTGGTCGCCGGGGTCGGGTTGAAGGTGCTCGGGCCGGCGCCCCTCGTCCTTCTGCGCGTTGATCCACCACGCGATCTGGCGCGGCGGGAAGCGGCTGTCGTCGAGTTCCAGCCCCTGCACCACGCGCTTGACCAGCCGCAGCTGGTCGTCGGAATCGAGCACCTGGAAACCTTCGGGCAGCTTGGCCTCCTGCCAATGCAATCGCAGCAACCGGTGGGCGAGGCCGTGGAAGGTACCGATCCACATGCCGCGGGTGCCGCCGCCGAGCTGGGCGTCGACGCGCTGGCGCATCTCGGCCGCGGCCTTGTTGGTGAAGGTGACCGCGAGGATGCCGTGGGTCGGCACCCCGAACACCTCGTGCAGCCAGGCGATACGGTGGGTCAGCACGCGGGTCTTGCCGGAGCCGGCGCCGGCGAGCACCAGGTAGTGGCCGGGAGGCGCGGAAACGGCCTCGCGCTGCGCCGGGTTGAGCGCGTCGAGCAGGTGGGAGACATCCATCGCGCCATTCTACCGGGCGCGGTCGCGGGGACCGCGACTGCGGCGACGGGTCGCGACGGGTCGCGGCCGGGCGGCGGTGGAGGCGCGGGCTCGCCTTTGTAGGAGCGACGTAAGTCGCGAATTCCCCGATGCCGCATGGAACGGGACGCCCTGCCTGCCTTCAGGCTGCACGGAGATGGCTTCTGGAAAGAGGCGCCGCGATCCGGCTTCCGATGCGTTGGACGTTTCGAGGAGATCGCGACTTACGTCGCTCCTACAAAAGCGGAGGGTGCCGCCTGTTGGCGGGCGGCACCGGGGGCGGAGATATCAATCCTCGCCGGCGCGCATCTGGTACTGCGCCGGCGGGGTTGCGCCCATCAGGTGTTCGACGAAGTAGTCCCAGCGGCGGCGGGTCATGTAGTCGCTGTCCTCGCCGAAGCCGTGGCGCGCGTTCGGGAACAGCAGCAGGTCGAAGTCCTTGTTGGCCTTGACCAGTGCGTCGACCACCAGCAGCGTGTTCTGCGGCGGCACGTTGTCGTCCATCATGCCGTGCGCCAGCAGCAGGTGGCCCTTCAGGTTCTGCGCGCGGTTCTGGTTGGCCTGGGCGTCGTAGCTGCTGTCGCCGTTCTCGTCGAAGAATTCGAGGCCCTGCCACTTCTCGGCCCAGTCGTCCTCGTAGTTGCGGTTGTCGTGGTTGCCGCTCTCGGAGATGCCGACCTTGTAGAAGTCCGGATAGGTGAACATCGCGTCGGCGGTCGCGTAGCCGCCGCCGGAATGGCCCCAGACGCCGACGCGGTCGAGGTCGATCCAGTCGAAGCGTTCCCCCAGTTGCTTCAGGCCGGAAACCTGGTCCGGCAGGGTGTTGTCGCCGACGTCGCCGCCGAAGGCGTCGTGGAAACTCTTGGAGCGCCACGGCGTGCCCATGCCGTCGATGGCGATCACGATGAAACCCAGTTCGGCCAGCGCCTGGTGGTCGCTGCGCGCAGGGGTGAAGCTGCGGCCGCGGACCGAGCCGGTCTGCGGGCCCGGGTAGATGTAGTTCACCACCGGGTATTTCTTCGAGGTGTCGAGGTCGGTGGGCTTGAACATCATCCCGTACAGGGTGGTCTTGCCGTCGCGCGCGGTAACCGTGATCGGGGTCGGCGGGACCCAGCCGGTGGCGCGCAGGCGGCTGTCGTCGGCGCGGGCAACCTCGGCGACGATGCGGCCGTCGGCGCTGTCGCGCAGCACCGTCACCGGCGGCACGGTCGGAGTCGAGTACGCGTCGACGAAGTGCTTGCCGTCGGGCGACATGGTGATCGTGTGGTTGGCATCTTCCGGGGTCAGCAGCTGCGCGTCGCCGCCGTCGAAGCCGACCTTGTAGAAGTGCTGGTAGTACGGGTTGCGGCCGTCCTCCATGCCGACGCCGCGGAACCATATCGTGCGGGTATCCGGATCGACCTCGAGCACTTCGGTGACGTTGCCTTCACCGCTGGTGATCGCGTTCTTGAGTTCACCGCTGGCCAGGTCGTACAGGTACAGGTGGCCCCAGTCGCTGCGCTCGGAGAACCAGATGAACTCGTTCGACTCTGGCAGGTAGCGCCAGTTGACCGCGCCGTTGCCGCTCTCGAAATAGGTCGGGACCTTCTCGTGGTAGACCTCGCGCACATCGCCGGTGGCGGCGTCGGCGACGCGCAGCCAGGTCTGCTTGTGGTCGCGCGAGGTCGAGGCGAACGCGAGCGTCTCGCCGTCGGGCGCCCACTGCACGTCCTCCCAGCCGCCGGAGCAGCTGACGTCGTCGCACAGGGTCGAGCGGTGCTGGTCGGGCGGCATCCGCAGGCGCACGACCTTGCGTGCCGGTACGTCGATGATGACGCGCTCGATCATGGTGACGTCGTCGTCGCCGACGAACGGGTACTTCCAGCGCTCGACCTTCGGCGCGCCGACGTTGGTGCCGACCAGCACCATCTCGCTGGTCCTGCGCTGGTCCTGCTGGAAGGTCGCGATCTTGCTGGAATCCGGCGACCACACCAGGATCGCGCGGTCGCTGTGGGTCCAGCCGGCGTTGTCGGTGGCGTAGCCGTAGTCCTCGACGCCGTCGGAGGTCAGCCGCGTCTCCACACCCGTGGCGGTGTCGCGCACCCAAAGATTCCAGTCGCGGATGAACGCGGCGAGCTTGCCGTCGGGCGACTCGACCACCGGTGCATTGCCGGGACCGCCGGCCTTTTCGGCGCCGGGCTTGCGGGTTTCGGTGTCATCGGCGGCGACGCAGGCGGGCTTGTCCTGCAGGTCGCACAGGTAATGCTGCCGGCGCACGGCGACGTCGAGCCGGCCGTCCTCGGCGACCTCCAGTCCGGTGACCGGCAGCTTGGCCGCGTCGATATCCCTGCCGGTGGCAGCGGCCAGCGCCGCGGCGAGCTTGTCGTGGTCGAACGCCGCGGTCGCGTTGCCGCTGGCGACGTCCATGCGCATGAAGTGGTCGCCGTCGGCGTCGTGGTCGCGATACCAGAAATGGCTCGCGTCCTGCCAGACCACGGCGTTGACCGCGTGGTCCAGCAGCGGCGCGGTGTTGTAGCCCATGAACCGTTCGGCGCGCCTGTAGTCCGCGTCGGTCAGGACCTGCCCGGCGTCCTGCGCCGCGACCGGCAGCGCCGCCGTCACCAGCAGTCCACCCATCACCGCGCCGATCACGCGCGCCTTGCCGTTCATCACACCCATGCGGTTCCCCTTCGACTGGACACTTGCGAACCGGGCCACCCTAGCGCGACCCGGCCCCGGGCTCCCCTGCCGGAAGTCCGGGCTGGCGCCCACCCTGCCACGAACCGGCGGGCGCGTCAGGTCACCCGCGACAGCATCCGCCGGTGGCCGATCAGCCGGGCCCAGCGGGTGCCGAGGTCGGACCAGCAGACGTAGGCGGCCTCGCCGGCGATCCGCAGCAGGGTGCGCGGGCCGAGTTGCAGGCGCGGTTCGGCCGCGCACAGTTCGGCGTCGAAACCGAGCTGGCGGGCGAACAGGGCGCAGCGGGCGAGGTGGTAGCGGCTGCTGAGCAGGGTGACCCGCAACCGTCCGGGCGCGACCTGCACCGAGGTGACCCGGACATCGTCGGCTGGGGATGCCGGCAGCAGCATCGTGCGGGCGTTGCGCAGGTTCTGCAGGGTGTCGCGGGAGCGCGATTCCAGTTGCAGCGGGGCATCGATGCCGAAACCGCGGGCGAGCAGGCCGCGCTGCGCGAGTTCGGCCTCGGTCGCCTCGCCCGGGGCGCCGCCACCGAGCAGGACCATGCTGGCCGGCGGCCGCTCGCGCCAGAGCGACACCGCGCGGTCGAGCCGGGCCTCGAAATCGCCGTCGATCCGCCCCGCCGGCGCGTGCTTGCCGAACAGCAGCACGCACTCGCCGCGCTCCGGCACGCACGGCGCCTTGCGGGCGACGCGCAGCACGTGGACGAAATAGCCGACGTAGACCAGCCCCAGGCTCAGCACGCAGGCCGCCCCGGCGACCACGCCCGAGTGCCAGACGTCGCGATCGCCGACCAGGGCCAGCATGTGCGCGGTGCGCGAAGTCGGTGGGTGGGCCACGGCGGCAGGGATCGACAGCGGGATGGAAAGTGTACGCGGGTGCATGCCGCCGGGGCGCTGGCATACTGCCGCCAGCGGCATGTTTTCGACCGTCCAGCCGCTCCCCAGTTCAGGATCACTGCGTGCCAGCTGCGTCCCCGTTATCCCAATCGCCACCGCCATCGCCCGCCCCGATCCCGCCGCTCGCGATCCGTGCCTTCACCGCCACCACGGCGCTGGGTCGCGGGGTCGAGGCCCAGCAAGCCGCTCTGCTCGCCCGCCGCAGCGGGCTGCGTCGCAACGATTTCGGGCCGGTGGGCGCCGGTGGCGAGCCGCTGCCGTGCTGGATCGGCCGGGTCGACGGCGTCGAGGAGGCGGCGCTGCCCACCGCGCTCGCCGGGTGGGAGTGCCGCAACAACCGGCTGGCCTGGCTCGCGTTGCAGCAGGACGGTATGTCAGACGCGTTGGCGGCGCTGGTCACGCGCCAGGGCGCGGATCGCATCGCGATCGTGGTCGGCACCTCGACCTCGTCGATCGGTGCGACCGAGGAGGCCTACACGCGGCTCGACGGCACCGGCGCCTTCGCGGCCGACCTGGACCGGCCGGGCATCCACACCGTGCATTCGCTCGGCGGCTTCGTGCAGGCCGCGACCGGATTGCGCGGACCGTGCGTTACCGTCGCCACCGCGTGTTCATCCAGCGCCAAGGTGTTCGCCCAGGCCGCGCGGCTGATCGAGGCCGGCGTGGTCGATGCGGCGCTGGTCGGTGGGGTCGATACCCTCTGCGGCAGCGTGCTGTACGGCTTCAATTCGCTGCAACTGGTGTCGCGCGCACCGTGCAAGCCGTTCGATGCGGGCCGCGACGGTTTGTCGCTTGGCGAGGCCGGCGGGTTCGCGCTGCTGGAGCGTGCCAGTGATGGCGATGAAGCCGGCCTGCAACTGCGCGGCTACGGCGAATCCAGCGATGCCCACCACATGTCGAGCCCGCACCCGCAGGGCCTGGGCGCGCAGTACGCGATGCGCGACGCGCTGGCGCGGGCCGGGATCGATGCGGCGCAGGTCGGCTACCTCAACCTGCATGGCACCGCGACCCCGGCCAACGACGGGATCGAGGCGGCCGCGGTCGCCGCGCTGTTCCCGGACACGCTGCACGCCAGCTCGACCAAGGGCTGGACCGGCCACACCCTGGGCGCGGCGGGCATCGTCGAGTCGGTATTCGCGCTGATCGCGCTGCGCCACGGGCTGCTGCCCGGCACCCTCAACAGCGATGCGCCGGATCCGGCCTGCGGCGCGCACATACGTTTCGACAACGCCCACGCTGGTATCGGTTACGCCATGAACAATTCCTTCGGTTTCGGCGGCAACAACTGCTCGCTGCTGTTCGGGCGCGGCGCGTGATGCTGTCCGCCACCATCGAGGGCATCGGATTCTGGAGTCGCGGCTTGCCGTCATGGGAGGCCGCGCGGGCGTTCGCGACCGGCGGCGCGTTGCCCGAGTCCACGCCGTCGCGCCCGTCGCCGCAGCTGCTTGCGCCGAACGAGCGCCGTCGCGCGCCGGACACGGTGGCAGTCGCGCTCGAGGTCGCCCTCGCCGCCTGCCACGCTGCCGGGCGCGACCCCAAGACGCTGCCATCGGTGTTCGCCTCGACCCACGGCGAACTGGCGATCACCGATTACATCTGCACCACGCTGGCCACGCAGCCGGAAACGGTCTCGCCGACGCGCTTCCACAACTCGGTGCACAACGCGGCCGCCGGCTACTGGACCATCGGCAGTGGCGCGATGCAGCCGGCGACCGCGATCAGCGCGTACGACGCCAGCTTCGCGCAGGGCCTGCTGGAGGCGCTGGTGCAGCTCGCCACCGGCAACGAGGCGGTGTTGCTGGTCGGTTACGACGCGACCTCGGCCGGCCCGCTGGCCCACGTATCGCCCAGCGGCGGCTTGCTCGGCGGAGCCCTGGTGCTGTCGCGGACGCCACGCGCCGGTGCGCCGCGCCTGCAGGTCGAACTGGTCGATGGCGAGGTGGAACGGGCTCCAGCAGGCCCACTCGCCCGGCACGCCGGCGGCAACGCGATGGCGCCGATGCTGCCGTTGTTCGACGCGCTCGCCGCCACCCGCACTCCGTCACCGGTTGCGTTGCAGGCCGGACCGGGACGCGTGCTGCGGGTCGCGATCGAAGCCGCCATCACGGAGCACGCGCATGCCTGATCGGCTGGACCGGAACAACATCGCCGTGGTCATCCCGGCACTCAACGAGGCGCTGCGCATCCGCGGCGTGGTCGAAGGCGCACTGGCCGAGTGCGCGCACGTGATCGTGGTCGACGACGGCTCCGACGACGACACCATCGCCCGCATCGCCGACCTGCCGGTTACCGTGCTCCGCCATGCCGAGCGGCGCGGCAAGGGCGCCAGCCTGCGCGATGGCTTCGCCGAAGCGCTGCGGAACGGCGCCAGGGGCGTGCTGACGATGGACGGCGACGGCCAGCACCTGGCCAGCGACATCCCGCGCATGCTCGACACCGCCAGCCGCTACCCCGGCCACATCGTCATCGGCGCGCGACTGCGCAAGCGCGCCCAGCAGCCGCGCTACCGCCGGCTGGCGAATGCGTTCGGCGACTGGGGCATCGCCTGGGGCACCGGTTACCGGATTGCCGACACCCAGAGCGGACAGCGGTTGTACCCGGCCGAAGTCGCTGCGCTCGACGACGTGCCCGGCGAGGATTTCGTGTTCGAGGCGCAGATCCTGATTTCGGCGGCGCAGCTGCTGGGCACCCGCTGCGTGTCGGTGCCGATCGAGTCGCGCTACCAGTGCCACGACTCCGATGAAGTGTTCCGTGCCAGCCATTTCCGGCCGCTGCGCGACTTCAGCCGGATCACCTGGCACATCGTCGCCCAGTGCCTGCGCCGCGGCCGCGTCGCCTCGGTCTACCGCCGCATCCGCGCCAACCCGGCCCTGGTCGACGATCCCAGCGGCGAGTTCAGCGCCCTCCCCGCACGCCAACCGGCCAGTAGCCAATGAACCCCGCGCAGCCCGATTGCGACGTTGCCATCCTCGGTGGCGGACTCGCCGGGCTGTGCCTCGCGATCCAGCTCAGACAGCGCGATCCGTCGATCCGCGTGACCGTCCTCGAACGCAACGCGCATCCGGTGCGCGAAGCCGCGTTCAAGGTCGGCGAGTCGACGGTGGAGATCGGCGCGCTTTACTTCTCGCAGGTGCTTGGCCTGCGCGCGCACCTGGACGAGCAGCAGATCCGCAAGTTCGGCTTCCGCTTCTTCTTCAGCGAAGGTCGCCGGCAGGTCGACCGCTGCACCGAACTCGGCGTCAGCCAGTTGCTGCCGGCGCCGTCGTGGCAACTCGACCGTGGCCGCTTCGAGAACTTCCTCGGCGAACATGCGCGCGGACTCGGGGTCGACTTCCGCGACGCGGCCGTCGTGCGCGGATTCGAACTCGGCGAAGGCGATGCGCCGCACCTGGTCCGCTTCGAGCACACCGGGGATGCCGCGACGCTGACCGCGCACTGGCTGGTCGACGCCGCCGGCCGCGCCAACCTGCTCAAGCGCAAGCTCGACCTCGCCGAACCCAACGACCACGACGCCAACGCGGCCTGGTGGCGGGTCGACGGCCACGTCGATCCGCAGGACTGGTCCGACGATCCCGACTGGCTGCAACGCTGCACCCCGCCGCTGCGCTGGCAGTCGACCAACCATATGTGCGGCCCAGGCTACTGGTTCTGGCTGATCCCGCTGGCGTCCGATTCGCACTCGCTGGGGATCGTCTGCGACGCCGCGATGCATCCGCTGGAAACGATCAACACGCATGCCAGGGCGATGGACTGGCTGCGCGAGCACCAGCCGCGGATGGCAACCGCGCTGGAGGATCCGCGCCACGCGGTGCAGGACTTCCGCTTCCTGCGGCACTTCTCGCACGGCTGCAAGCAGGTGTTCTCGGACCGGCGCTGGGCGATCACCGGCGAGGCGGGGGTGTTCCTGGACCCGTTCTACTCACCCGGCAGCGACTTCATCGCGATCAGCAACGGCTACGTCTGCGACCTGATCGAACGCGAACGCGCTGGCGAACCCATCGCGCAGCGCGCCGACATCTACCAGCAGCTGTATTTCTCGTTCTACCGCAGCACGTTGACCCTGTACCAGGACCAGTACCCGCTGTTCGGCGACGCACAGGTGATGCCGCTGAAGGTGATCTGGGACTACACCTACTACTGGGGGATGCTGGCGCCGCTGTACATCAGCGGCCGGGCCGCCCACCTGCCGGTGCTGGGGCGGCTGCGCGAGGTGTTCAGCCAGGCCAATGGACTCAACGTGTCGATGCAGGCGATGCTGCGCGAGTGGGGCCAACGCAACCGGGAACTCGATGATGGCGTGGCCGGGCCGCTCGACGGCCGCGACCTCGACCAGTTCAAGCTGGAATGGTTCCGTGCGATCAACCGCTCGATCACCGCCCAGCTCGACGACGACGCCTTCGTCGCGCAGCTCAAGGGCAACCTGGCGTTGATGGCGCGACTTGCCGCGGAACTGTCCGCCAACGCGCGGACCATGCACCCGGCGCTGGATGACCATGGCCTTTCGGCTTTGCTGCCGGCTCCGGACGAAGCAGGCGAACCGTTGCTGCCACCGCAGTGGTATGGCGTGACCGAGCCCGCGGCGGGCTGAGCTCAGTCGACCGGCTGGCGGGGCTGGCTGCCCGGCGCCGGCGGGTCATACACATGGATCGCGATGCCGCGCGCATGTTTCGGCGTCGGGGTGATGCTGACGCCGATGCCGCCACCGACATGGCTGCTCCCGCCGAAGCGGCCACCACCGATGCCCACGCCCACGTTACTGCCGCCATAGCCGGTTGCGGTTCCTTCGAACAGCACGCCATTGGCACCGAGCCCGGCCGCCGCGGTCCGCAACTTGCCGATCACCTCGTCCATCTTGTTCTGCTCGCCGTAGGTCAGGCCGCCGCTGGACGTCTCGAGGATCGCGATCTCGTCATAGCGGCCCGGCGGTGGCGAGAAATACACCATCACCTGCTCCGGCGCGATCGCCGGGCGCGCCGCGCCGAGCATGACCTTGGAAGTACTGGCGCAGCCGGCCGCGACAAGCGCCAGGCCCAGTACGAGTACGGTTTGGATTCGCATGGTGGTTCTCCTGCGGATACCCGGTTGGATGGCCGCGAGTATCGCGCAGCTGCGCGGACAGCGGATGAAATCCGGTCGCCGGAGCATGAACCGGTCACGCGGCGTGCCGGACGCGTGGCCGTCAGCCCATGCCACCGTTGATGCCGATCACCTGGCCGTTGATGTAACCGGCCGCATCCGAGCACAGGAAAGCGACCAGCGCCGCCACTTCCGCGGGCCGGCCGGCGCGACCCGCGGGCACCATCTGCCTGATCACCTCCGGCGGAAACGCATCGCCCGCCATCCGCCCTTCGATGACCCCGGGCGCGACCACGTTGACGCTGATCCCGCGGCTGGCCATCTCGCGGGCCAGCGACATGCTGGCGCCGTGCAGGCCGGCCTTGGCCGCCGCGTAGTTGCTCTGGCCGCGATTGCCGAGCACTGCCGCCACGCTCGAGACGCTGACGATGCGCCCCCAGCGCGTGCGCGCCATCGGCAGCAGCAACGGCTGGGTGACGTGGAAGAAGCCGTGCAGCGACACGTCGACCACGCGTTTCCACTGCGGGTCGCTCATGCCGGCCAGCGGCGCGTCGTCGTGGATGCCGGCGTTGTTGACCAATACCTGGATCGGCCCGTCGGCGAGCAGGGTTTCCAGCGCCGCCCGGGTCGCCTCGCCATCGGCGACGTCGAACGCGACCGCCTCGGCGCTGCCGCCCTCGTGGTGGATCGCCGCGACCACTTCCCCGGCACGCGCGAGGTTGGCGTTGGCGTGGACGATCACGTGCAGGCCGTCGGCGGCCAGTCGCGTGCAGATCGCGCCGCCAAGGTCGCCGCTGCCGCCGGTGACCAGCGCGCGGCGGGTTGTGCGGGTGTCAGTCATCCGGCCTCTCCTCGCGGTAATGCTCGATAGGTATGACCCTATTGTAGGAGCGACGTAAGTCGCGATCGCACGGCGAAATCGTGTATCGAAACCCGTCACAGGGCCAGGAGCCCGGGCCGGCGAAACCATGCGCGCAATGCGCGATACCGCGATACCGCGATACCGTGATACCGCGATACCGCGATACCGCGATACCGCGATTTTCAGTGAAATCGCGACTTACGTCGCTCCTACATCACCGGTTTGTTGCAGCATCACCGCGGCGCGGCCTTCGGCCAGCAACTCGCCGGCGTGGTGGATACGGAATGCGTATTGCTGGCTCACTTCGGACTCGGCCAGCACCTGCGCCTTGCACTCCAGCGCGCCCGTCAGGTCGTCGATCCTTGCGACATGCAGCTGCACGTCGCGCAACGCGACCAGCACGCCGGGCTTAACCGCGCCGCCCGAGGCCCGCGCACGCAAGCCGCCATGCACTGCCATCGCCTGCGCACCGTACTCGCACAGGTGGATCGCGCGCAGGCGGTCGTTGCTGCGCAGCGGATGGGTGGGGTCGCGATGGTTGTAAGCGCGAAGGCGGATACGGTCCGCGTCCCACTCGAGCACCTCGCCCCACAGGCACATCGCGCCCTGGTGCGGGACAAGGGCGAGGATGTCCGTGCGTCCGATCATGCCGCGCCTCGTGTCTTTGCAGGAGCGGATTCAGCCGGGAGATGCTGATCGGCGCCATCCGACATCGAGGGCGTTGCGATCAAAGCCGCTTCCGCAAGAGCGGGATCACCGGGGCCAGCTGCCGCCGGCTCGCGCGATATCAACAGCGCCAGTACAAAGTTGCCCACCACGCCCAGCGCCACCGTGCTGCCAATCGCACGCAGCACCGGGATCGACGACAGCGCGAGCAGGGAGAACACCAGCAGCGTCATCAGGCTGCACACGATCAGTGCATGCAGGGTGCGCAGCTGGTCGGCGTAGTCGTCGCCGGCGTGGTCGAAGAACAACGCGTAGTCGAGCCCGAGGCCGGCGGCGAGGATCAGCGCGACCAGGTGGAACAGGGTCAGCTCGACGCCGCACAGGCGCAGCACCGCGAGTATCAGCAGCGTGGTCAGCGCCATCGGCAGCAGCACGCGCGCGGTGCGGCGGGCGGTTTCGCGCGTCACGCCGATGCGGCGTGGCAATTTGGAATCGGCATGCACCACCCGGCGATGCGCGACCACCGCCATCCGCATCGCAATCCACACCGTCAACGCCAGCAGCACCGCGGCGACCGCGAGCGCGGCCAGCACGCGGCCGCGATAGGCGACCACCAGCGATTCGGACGCCGCCTTCATGTCCAGCAGCGCGGCGCCGTTGAGCCGCGCCACCCGCGCGACCGTGGCCGGGTCTTCCAGACCGGTCAGCGACACCAGCGCGGTGGAGTGGCCGTCGCCGCCGAGCAGCAGGCCACCGACGGCGGCTTCCAGCGGCGTGCCGGCGAGGTCGTCGCGCGACAGCGGCGGCAGCACCTTCGCCTTCGCCACGTCATCGACGAATTCGCCGAACACGTCGGCGCGGAACGGGCTGTCGGCCAGCGCCGTGTCGAGCGCGGCACGCAATGCCGGTGCA
>Ga0307413_10000027_pt1 | contig 38318 bp, 37 predicted proteins | sample DK1Ometagenome_3_FD_203714 | JGI IMG/M metagenome (GOLD analysis project Ga0307413, IMG submission 203714) | Maize rhizosphere microbial communities from greenhouse at UC Davis, California, United States - DK15-O-2 | ecosystem: Host-associated > Plants > Roots > Rhizosphere > Soil | place: USA... | reverse complement strand
TATTGTACAGTCACCTGTCCTGGGAACATAAAAGCAAAGGCGGTAAGCAAACCATAAATTGCCCCAGAAGCTCCAAGGACAGGTGACTGTACAATACCACTTGCCTGAGCTAGTGAATTAAACTGTTCCTGAGTGCAATTTACTTTATTTAAAATAGTTGAAACCTCACTTTGAATCATTTTCCCGTTGGCATCAAATAAGGACGGATAATCCGCATTTAAAACCAAATGAAGATCATGTTTAGATAAATTTAAGTTAGATACAGAATCTAAAAGAGACTGCAATTGTAAATAATTAACTCCTGTATGAAGTAAAGCAGCACCTAAACCACAAGAAATATAGAAAAATAAGAATTTTTTACCACCCCAAAAATGCTCTAATGCAGATCCAAAACTATATAATGCAAACATATTAAATAAAATATGAGCAAAATTAGGCAATGGGGCATGCATAAACATGTGTGTAATGATCTGCCATATTCTAAACTGGTCACTTTCAGGATAAAATAACGAAAAATACTCATAAGAAACCGGCACTAATTGAGCACCGATAAAAAATATGATATTAATAATCAATAATTGTTTTACTACGGGAGTTATGTTCATCATAAGGCAAACTTTTTATCTATATCTTCCACACGCATCGTGATGAAAGTTGGTTTTTGAAAAGGTGAAATATTTGGATCTTTACAGGCAAACAATCCGTTTACTAAATTATCCTGTTCTTTTTCGGTTAAATAGGATCCGGTTTTAACTGCTAAACTTTTCGCCATCGATTTGGCAATTGTATCATTTTGGCTGTAACTGCTTGCCGGGATTCCGTCTTGCAAATCACTTAATAATTGTTCTATTACCATCGAAACTTCACTTTCGGTAATATTAACAGGAATTCCGGAAATCACAATATGGTCTGTTTGTGCTTGTTCAAAAACAAAACCTGTTGTTTCAAGAGAAGGTTTCAATTCTTCAATTAGTGTCATTTCATCTGAAGAATAAAATAAATCTAAAGGAAACAATAATTGCTGACTAGAAGCCTGATTGACTGTCATATTAAGCAAAAATTGTTCGTACAAAATACGCTGGTGTGCACGTTGCTGATCAACAATGACCATTCCTGATTTTATTGGTGAAACAATATATTTTTTATGTATCTGATATGTTTTCTGGCTCACTTGTTCTACTTCATCATCATTGAATAAAGATGACGTCACTTCTTCGTTTTCAAAATTAAAAGGTGAACTTTCTATACTTTCCAGATTTTCTGTATCTAAACCAACATATAAGCTTTCCCAACTTGCAGTTGGTTCAACTCTTTTTGAATATCCCGAATAAGAATTAGAACCCGAACTATAGCCTGATCCTGAACTATAACCTGATCCCGAACCAGAACTTGCTTTCGAATAATGCTGGTTTGTTTTATCATCTGTAAATGGATTAAAAGTTCCATCGACCTGAATAGTAGGCGTTTCTGCTTCTAAATCTTTGTAGTGATAAGGCGTATCTAAATTTGAATCGCGATCAAAATCTAAAACAGGCGCCACATTAAACTGACCTAAACTATGTTTAATAGACGCTCTTAAAATGGCGTATAAAGCCTGTTCATCATCAAACTTAATTTCCGTTTTTGTTGGATGAATGTTGATATCAATTGTGTTTGGCGGAACTTGTAAATACAAGAAATAGCTGGGCTGCGAGCCGTCTTTCAAAAGTCCATCGTAGGCCGCCATAACTGCATGATGCAGATAACCGCTTTTAATGAAACGATCGTTCACAAAAAAGAATTGCTCTCCCCTATTTTTCTTGGCGAATTCAGGTTTGCAAACAAATCCCTGAACGTTTATAATTTCTGTATCTTCACTTACAGGAACCAGTTTTTCATTGGTTTTGCCAGACATTATCCCAACAATTCGCTGGCGATAACCTGCGGCTGGCAAATTATACATTTCGCTGCCGTTATGGTAAAAAGTAAAATGAATATTGGGATGTGCTAATGCTACACGCTGAAATTCATCCATAACATGTCGAAACTCAACTGTATCTGACTTTAGGAAATTACGGCGGGCAGGAATATTAAAAAAAAGATTTTTTACTGCAAATGAAGTTCCTTTTGGCAAAACTGCCACTTCCTGAGAGACAAATTTACTTCCTTCAATAATAATATGCGTACCAAGTTCGTCCTGATCCTGCTTGGTTTTCATTTCCATATGGGCAATTGCCGCGATAGAAGCCAAAGCCTCTCCACGAAAACCTTTTGTACATAAGGAGAATAAATCTTCGGCCTGACGAATTTTTGAGGTTGCATGACGTTCAAAACACAAACGCGCATCTGTGACACTCATACCTTTACCATTATCAATAACCTGAACCAAAGATTTACCAGCATCTTTAATAATTAATTTAATATCGGTTGCGTTGGCATCAACAGCATTTTCAAGCAATTCTTTGACTACCGAAGCGGGTCTTTGAACCACTTCTCCAGCGGCAATTTGATTAGCAACGTGATCAGGAAGTAATTGGATAATACTCGACATTAAAAAATTTGGGTTTAAGGTTTATGCTTTGATTTTAGTTTATTGTATTGTAAAAATCTCAGATTGATACTATTAATTTATTTCTGGTTTTAAAATCCAAGGTCTACAAATTTAATGAATTTCTATTGGGTTTTAGAGCTTCATCAGTCATAAAAAAAACAAAAAACCTATACTATTTTCACACAGTATAGGTTTTAATATTTTAAAACAATTGTGTTTTATTCTTTATCTATTTTTCTAGGAGTTTCTTCTATTTGAATCGCACCAGAAGTTAGCAATGGCTGATTAAATGGATGCGACATAGAAGCTTGCTGGCGAATATATGCCATTTTTATTGCTGCAATTGCAGCCTCGGTTCCTTTGTTTCCGTGAATTCCTCCACTTCTGTCAATAGACTGTTGGATATTATTATCTGTTAATACACAAAAAATAACGGGAATATCTGTTTGAACATTCAAATCTTTAATTCCTTGCGTAACACCTTCGCAAACAAAATCAAAATGTTTGGTTTGTCCCTGAATTACGCATCCAATTACAATTACTGCATCAACATTTTGTGTTTGCAACATTTTTTTTGCGCCGTAAATCAATTCAAAACTTCCCGGAACATTCCAACGAATGATTTGTGTTGCGGGAACTTCGCAGTCAATTAACGCATCAAAAGCGCCATTGTAAAGTCCTTCGGTTATGTTTTCATTCCACTCAGAAACAACAATCCCAAATCGAAAGTCTTTCGCATTTGGGATCGTGTTTTTATCGTATTCTGATAAGTTTTTATTTTCGGTAGCCATCTGTATATTTTAGATTTTAATTTTTTATTCAGAATGTAAAAATACAAATCTAAAATCTAAAATCTAAAATCTGCAATAAAATTATTGCGCTAATCCAATCAATGCATCAACAGAAGCAGCTTCCGGAGTTGTATCGTAGTTTTCTTTAATATCTGTTAAATATTTTAAAGCGTCTTCTTTTTGACCTAAAGCAATAGCAGTTTTTCCTGCTTTTAATAAGAAACGAGGTGTTGTAAAATCGTTTTTATTAGATTCAGCCGCTTTTACATAATAGTCAAGAGCTTCTTTTTGTTGATTTTTTTGAGAGTAAGCATCTCCAATTGCACCTTTTGCCAAAGCACTCAAAATTAAATCTTCAGATTTAAAATCACCTAAATATTTAATTGCCTCGTCAAATTTACCAGTATTTAAATAAGCCATACCAGCATAATAGTTCGCTAAGTTACCAGCATCTGTTCCAGAATATTCGTCAGCAATTTTAACGAATCCGAATTTACCTTCAGAACCATTCAAAGCTAATTTGTATAATGAATCGCTTGCCACACCGTCAGTCGCTTTTTGGAAATTTTGTTGAGCAACAAACATTTCGTTTGCAGCTTCATCTTGCTTAGGAGCTTCGATAAATTTTTGGTAAGCCAAATATCCAATAGTAGCAACTGCAATTCCAGCAACTAAACCAATAATGATTTTTTGATTTTTAGCAACCCAATCCTCAGTTTTTGAAGCAGTTTCATCTAATTTTGAAAAAACACCAGCTGTTGTACTGTCTTTTTCATCAATAATTACCTGTGTTTCTTCATTTACTTCTTTAACTTCCTTTTCTTTTGGTGCTTTATATCCTCTTTTATTGTAAGTAGCCATTTAAAATTAATTTAGTGAACGGCAAAAATAAAATTTTTATTGAAACTGAAGTAAAAAAAATCAATTTTATATCTATTTAATATAAAAAAATTCAGATAATCTCCGTTTTTTTCTTATCAATCACAAAATAATAAAATATAACACATTAAAAATGAATAGTTTAAACGAAATTTTCAATGATTTGAATGACACTTTTTTTACTTTTCAAAATAGCGTTTTTATTGCCTCAGAATATTATTTCGTTATAGATTTTTAAGATTATCGCAGATTAAGCTTTTAAAGAATTAAATTTGCCAGACAAATTCTTTTTAATAATTTAATCAGTAGCAGAAAAACATAATTAAAAGGAGAAATACTCATATTAAACATCAAATTTTACCTTAGAATTCCTTTAAAAAAATGCATTTAAACAAAATTTCTTTATTCAATTATAAAAATTTCTCCGAGGCAAGTTTTGATTTTGACATCAAGATCAACTGTTTTGTTGGAAAAAACGGAATTGGTAAAACTAATGTGCTTGATGCTATTTATCATTTAGCTTACGGAAAAAGCTATTTTAATCCGCTGGCTGTGCAAAACATCAAACACGGTGAAGAGTTTTTTGTAATTGATGCCGAACTGGAAAAAAACGGCAGAACAGAACAAATTGTCTGCAGTTTGAAAAAAGGACAGAAGAAAATCCTGAAAAGAAATGGTAAGGCTTATGATAAATTTTCTGATCATATTGGCTTTGTTCCACTAGTCATTATTTCTCCGGCAGATCGGGATTTAATTGTGGAAGGAAGTGAAACACGCCGTAAATTTATGGATAGCGTAATTTCGCAATTAGATTCAACTTACTTGCATCAGCTTATTCAATATCAAAAAATAGTTGCGCAGCGAAATGCTTTATTAAAGTATTTTGCACTAAATCATGTTTTCGACAACGACACCTTATCTATATATAATGAGCAATTGGATGGTTTTGGGAAATCTATTTTTGAAAAGAGAAAAGATTTTCTGGAACAATTTATACCTATATTTAATACACATCATCAGGCAATAACAGGATCTGAAGAAACGGTGCAATTGGTTTATGAAAGTCATTTGTTTGAAAAAGACTTACTGACTATTTTACGAGAGAGCATTAATAAGGATCGCGCCTTACAGTATACAAGTAGCGGAATTCATAAAGATGATTTATCGTTTGAAATTGATTCTCATCCTATAAAAAAATTCGGATCGCAAGGTCAGCAAAAATCGTTTTTGATTGCTTTGAAGCTGGCTCAGTTTGAATTCCTGAAAAAACAAAGCGGTGTAAAACCACTATTGCTTTTTGATGATATTTTTGACAAACTCGACGAGACCCGCGTTTCTAAAATTGTCGAAATGGTAAATAGTGAAACTTTTGGTCAGCTTTTTATTTCTGATACACATCCGGAACGCACCGAAGCTATTGTAAAATCAACACATCAGACTTATAAGATATTTAATTTGTAATTTTTTTGTTTGCCACGACCCGAGCCACAGCGAACTGGCGAAGCAATTACACAAATTATCACGAATTAGAGCTTTGACAAAGTTTAAAACTTTGTCAAAGCTACAACAATAGTAATTTAAAAATTCGTGTGAATTCGTGAAATTCGTGGCGAAAAAAATCATTAATTTAGCTCCAAATAAAACTTAAAAATAACTGCAATATATATTGAATATGCTAACGAAAGAATCATTGCAATTTTTAGACGATTTAAAAAAGAACAATAATAGAGACTGGTTTCAGGATAACAAGAAGCGATACGAGATTTTCAAAAAAGATTATCATCAATTGGTAAGTGATTTTTTGGACGCAATGAAACCTTTGGATCCTTCGTTAGAATTACTGGAAGTTAAAAATTGTACTTTTAGAATCAATCGTGATATTCGTTTCTCAAAAGATAAATCTCCTTATAAAGCTCATTTAGGCGTTTGGATGTCGGCTGGTGCAAAAGGCGCTAATCGTTCGGGATATTATGTACATATTGAAAAAGGCGCCAGCTTTATTGCCGGTGGATTTTATTCTCCAGAATCTGAAGATTTGAAAAAAGTCCGCAAAGAAATTGCTTTTTTTCATGATGACCTTGAAGCTATTCTGGCCGATAAAAACTTTAAAAAAGAATTTGGAAGTTTAGACATAAATGAAAACAATTCACTTAAAAGTATGCCGCGTGGTTACGAAAAAGACCATCCTGCAATTGAGTTTTTAAAATTGAAAAGTTTTACTGCAACTCAAAAATATGATATTAGCGAAGTAACTAAAAAAGATTTCGTCGCCAAAATGAGTCAAAAATTAATCGCTTTAAAACCTTTAAACGAATTCATCAATCGCGCTTTAGAAACGGATGAATTTTAATTTTATCTGCCACAGATTTCACAGATTAAAGTGATTCATGGTTGAAGTTGCCATGAATTACACTAATTTACATGAATTTAATTAGTGAAAATTAGTGTAATTCATGGCGAAATAAAAATCATTTTAATCCGTGAAATCTGTGGCAAAAAACCAATTCAATGAAAAGAAAAATACTTTTTCTGGGAGAATCTTATCGTGCCGATGCTATAACCTGGATGAAAGGTTTAAAAGAATTTGGCGATTTTGAAATTATAACCTGGGAACTTCAAACACCAAACAATTCAAAAATCAATCGATTCAAACGTATTGCAGAATACTTCTTCTCTCCTATTTCGATTCGGAAAATCATTCGACAACAAAAACCGGATATGGTAATTGCCGAACGAACTACAAGTTATGGTTTTCTTGCTGCGTTATCAGGATCTAAAACTATTGCCATTGCACAACAAGGCCGAACTGATTTATGGCCGGAAACTTCTGTTTTGTATCCGTTTAAAAAAATAATTCAGAAATATGCTTTCAAAAAAGCACATTTAATTCATGCCTGGGGTCCGGTTATGACGATCTCCATGAAAGAAATTGGTGTTGATATGAGTAAGGTTTTGGTTATTCCAAAGGGAATTGACTTAACTCTTTTTTCTCCCACCGTAAATAATTCAAATAAAATAGAAGCCATTGTAACGCGTTCGCTGCAACCAGAATATCGCCACGATTCTATTTTGAAAGCTTTCGCTATTTTACACCAAAAACGAATTGATTTTTCGCTGACCATTGTTGGTGATGGAACTCGTTTACAGTTTCTGAAAGATTTAGCTAAAGATTTAGAAATCGAAAATAAAGTGATTTTTACGGGAAGAATTCCGAATACTGATCTTCCTAAATTATTACAACAATCAAACATTTATATAAGTATGCCGATTACCGAAGGCGTTTCGGCATCATTGTTTGAAGCAATGGCTTGCAATTGCTATCCCGTAGTTTCTGATATTCCGGGAAATCAAAGCTGGATCAAACATCGTGAAAACGGACAATTAATCGAAATTGATAATATTGAAATGCTTGCAGAAGAATTAATCTGGTCTTTTGAAAATGCTGAATCTAGAAACAATGCGATTTTAGAAAACAGAAAATTTGTGGAAGAGAATGCGAATTATGATATTAATATGAAAGTTATTGCGGATAAATATCATAAGATGTTGGATTCTAGCGTCATTATTTAATCGCAAAGAGCGCTAAGATTTACGTTATGAACGCTATGCTTTGCGAACTTCCCGTCAATCTTAGCGCTCTTTGCGGTAAAACATTTTATTCAATCAACGAGGATAGGCTAAAGAAACCTTTTGTTTAATTCCGTTATAAAGAACATAACGGAAATCTTCATCTTTTCGCACAAGAAACAGTTCTCCATATGCTTCTTTTTTTGAGTATACAATTTTGTAATCCGACAAACCAATCAACTTGTTATCCAAATAATCTTTTACAACTTCTTTGGGCATATTTTCATTTGTATTCACCCATGAATACTCATAGACTTTCCAATTTTTATCAAATGTTTGAAGCATTTCAGTATATAGCATTTTATCTTTATCATCTTGTAAAACGCCATTACTTTTAATTAATCGAATAGAATTCTCTTCCCTATAAATATAAAAAACTCCTAAATCTTTAATGATATCTGATGTTTTAATTTCTAACATACCTGCATATAGCCCTTGCAGATGAACATCCTCGACAATAAATCGTATGTGATAATCATCAATTAACGTATAAGTTCCAGAAGGAAGAACTGAATTTCCATTTAAACAAGGAACTATATCTTCATTAAAAAACATACCATCATGAGTCAATATTAAAGCATTACCATAAACACGTTTCTCTTGTCTTACCAAAGAATATTCCTCCATATCTCTTACACCTATTGGTTCTCTAACTTCCCATCTCCCTACCATATTTGTTTGTGAAAAAGAAATCATTGAAAAAAACAGATTAACAAAAAGAAGTACAACTTTATTCTTCAGAATTGATTTAGACATAATTATACTATTTTAATTAGTTCAAACTTACAAAAAGAAAACATAAAAATTGTGGAATTAGAGATTAACAAAATCTTTCCATCTTCAATGGGGATATTTATTAAAAAACAAACTCAAATAAATTATAATCCTTACTTTTGATCTCAGAAATAATACTTCAAAAAGCCTTTTATTTATGGAAATCCAATCCAATTTTTCTTTAAAAAACTACAATACTTTTCGTATCGAAGCCAAAGCCAAACGATTTGTTGCTGTTCATTCAGTTGCTGAATTAAAAACTATTTTGAAAGAAAACAAAAACGAGAAAAAGTTTATTCTTGGCGGAGGAAGTAATATGCTTTTAACAAAAGACATTGACGCTTTGGTAATTCATATTGATTTAAAAGGAAAAGAGATTATTAAGGAAGATGATGATTTTGTTTGGGTTGAAAGTCAGGCGGGCGAAACATGGCACGATTTCGTACTTTATACCATTGAAAATAATTTTGGTGGTTTAGAAAACATGTCATTGATTCCGGGAAATGTCGGTACAACTCCTGTTCAGAATATTGGTGCATACGGAACCGAAATTAAGGACACTTTTGTTTCATGCGAAGCAATGAATATTGCAACTCAGGAAATAAAAACCTTCACAAATGCAGAATGTAATTTTGGATATCGAGAAAGCATCTTTAAAAATGAAGTCAAAGATCAATATATTATTACATCGGTAATTTATAAACTAACAAAACGCAATCATAAAATCAATACTTCTTACGGAGATATTACTGCTGAATTGGCTAAAAACAATATCACAACTCCAACTTTAAAAGATGTAAGTAACGCTGTAATTGCTATCAGACAAAGTAAATTACCTGATCCTAAAGAACTCGGAAACAGTGGAAGTTTTTTTAAAAATCCTATTTTATTGAAATCTGATTTTGAAAAAATTCACCGGAAATTTCCAGAAATGAAGTATTATGAAGTTTCTGAAACGGAAGTAAAAGTTCCGGCTGGCTGGTTAATTGAACAGGCTGGTTTTAAAGGAAAACGTTTTGGTGATGCCGGTGTGCACAAAAATCAGGCTTTGGTTCTAGTTAATTATGGAAACGCAACTGGTCAGGAAATTTTAGCCGTTTCAAAAGATGTTCAAAAAACTGTTTTTGAAACTTTCGGTATTCATATTGAAGCCGAAGTGAATGTTATCTAAGCTGGATTTTATCCCTTAATTTCTAAATGAAAAAACTTAACTTCAGAGTAATTCTATTTCAAATAATTGGAATAATTTTCCTTATTCACGGCATATTGCAATTAAGATTTTATACTGTAGCTGAAAAGTTTATTTGTGCCACAAATTATTTTCAAAATAAAAGATTAGAATGCTGGAATAGATTATTCCCTAAAAAAGAAGATGTTATTGGTTTTTGGCCGAGTATTTATATCTGGATATTTTTAGGTTTTTTGCTTGGAATTTTCATAGCTTCTTTCCTTAATTGGAGAAACAGATTTTCATCACTAAACACAATTTTAGTTGCAATAGTAATGTACATTATTATGCGATTCAAATTTTTTAGAAAAGGAATATTATCCCGTTTATTTGATTCTTTCATATCCGTATTTTCAGATGATCCTGCCACCCAATTTATCGTTGGAGGAATTACTTTCACCTTAATTGGTGTCGCAATTTTATGGTTAAGCGTGAAACCAAATTTATTTAATTCCAGAAAAGATATAATTTAAATTTATGACAGAAACCATTTCTATAAAAATCACAAATCCAAATGAAAAAGTTGCAGCAATTATAGACGAATTGTCTGCAAATCTTTATCTTCGTTTTGGAAGCGATGGAAAGAATTCTTTTACAGACTGGCAGCAAAATAATTCAAAATATGTTTTTGTTGTAGCCGAAATAAACAATGAAATTGTGGGTTGCGGAGCGATTAGGCCAATTTCTGAAACTATTGGAGAAGTAAAAAGGATGTATTCTAAATATCCCCGAAAGAAAATTGGCAAAACAATTTTAGCTTTTTTAGAAGATATAGCCTCAAAAAGTGGTTACGAGGAATTGATTTTAGAAACGAGAATAAAAAATACTGAAGCTACACAGTTTTACGAAAAACAAAATTATAAAATAATTCCAAATTACGGTCAATATAAAGATCGACCAGAAGCTATTTGTTTTGGAAAATCTTTAAAATAAAACTCACAAAGATGTATACACCAGATTTATACAAAAACGAAGATCCGGAATCAATCAGAACCTTCTTGAAAGAAAACAGTTTTGGAATTTTGATCAATCAAACCAATGGAAAATTATGCGCCACTCATATCCCGATAGAACTTGAAGTGAATGCTGAGGGAAAAGAAATTCTGGAAGGACATATTTCAAAACTAAACCCGCAGGCAGAAGGTTTTGCCGAAAATGATCAGGTTTTAGCTGTATTTACAGGACCGCACAGTTATATTTCTTCTTCCTGGTACGATCACGAAAATGTTCCAACATGGAATTATATAGCCGTCCATGTTTACGGACGAATTAAAATTGTTGACTACGAAACTGGAGTTGAACAATTAAAAAAATTAGTAGATAAATACGAAGCTCATTCAGAAAACCCTGTTCGCGTTGAAGATTTATCTGCCAAAACAATGCGTGAAGCTCACGGTATTTTCAGCTTTGAAATTGAAATCGATGAAATTCAGGCTACAAAAAAACTATCCCAAAACCGTGACGATCATAATTATAAAAACATAATCTCTGAGTTAGAAAAAACAGAAAACCCTCAATCTATTGCTGTTGCAAAAGAAATGTCAAAATGCCGAAAGTAAATTGGTTTTAACCATTGAAAATTAGGAATTCATAAGTACATTTGCACTCGCAAGAATCAGAAATCAAAAGACATTAAAACCAGATGCTTATATATATATTTTACTTTTTTATTGCTGTAGTTGTTGTGCAACTTTTTTATTATCTAGGAATTTTTGGCAAATTTGCTTTTGCCAAACCACAAACTATTACGCCAAAAAACATTCCGGTTTCAGTAATTGTCTGCGCAAAAAATGAAGAGGACAACGTTAAAAACTACATTCCGTTATTAGCAGAACAAGATTATCCTGATTTTGAAGTTGTTTTAATTGACGATGCATCAAGTGACGAAACGCTGGAAGTTTTTGAAGAGTTTGAAAAACAATATTCAAACATTCGTTTGGTTAAAGTACAAAACAACGAAGCCTTTTGGGGCAATAAAAAATACGCTTTAACATTAGGAATTAAAGCATCAAAAAAAGAATATTTATTATTTACTGATGCTGATTGTTATCCAACTTCAAAAAATTGGATTACAGCAATGGCTTCGCAATTTACAACAGAAAAAACCATTATTTTAGGATATGGCGGTTATGAAAAAAAGGAGCGTTCTTTATTAAATAAAGTAATTCGTTTTGAAACAGTTCTAACAGCAGTACAATATTTTTCATGGGCAAAATCCGGTTTACCTTATATGGGAGTTGGAAGAAATTTGGCTTATAAAAAAGAAGAATTTTTTAATGTAAATGGTTTTATCGAGCACATTCAGGTTCGATCAGGTGATGATGATTTATTTGTAAACCAGGCTGCAACAAAAGCAAACACTGCAATTGCGTATAGCCCGGAAAGTTTTACATATTCTAAACCGAAAGAGTCTTATAAGGCTTGGTTTATTCAAAAAAGAAGACATGTCTCTACAGCAAATTATTATAAGTTTTTTGATAAAATGCAATTAGGCCTTTTCTACAGCTCACAATTATTTTTCTTTTTATTAGTTATATTATTACTGGCTTTCCAGTTTCAATGGATTGCTGTGTTGGCATTATTGGCAACCCGTTATACAATTGCGTGGATTGTAATGGGCTTTTCTGCGGGAAAATTTAAAGAAAAGGATCTTAAAATTTGGTTTCCTGTTGTTGAAATCATGCTTATATTCACACAAATTAATATCTTTATAACTAATATCTTCTCAAAACCTGTACATTGGAAATAAATTCTAAAATAGAAAAAGCAAAAAAAGGCGACCAGATCGCCTTTACTTTTTTATTAGATTTTTATTGGAATGAAGTGTACAGTTTTATGCTAAAACGTACCGAAAACGAAACTACTGCAGAAGATATTACAATCGAAACTTTCTCCAAAGCTTTTGATAAAATTGGATCGTACAATTCTGAATTTCAATTCAATACATGGTTAATTGCCATCGCAAAAAATGTCTATATTGATTTACTGCGAAAAAAGAAAACCAGTCTTTTTGTTGAAATTACAGATGCTGAAGATCAACAAGCCTACAACATTGCAGACACCACTCCATCTGCAGAAGATGCTCTGATAAAAGAGCAAAATCTATCCCGTTTACTACAATGTATTAAAGAACTGAAACCACATTATCAGGAAGTAATTCAATTGCGTTACTTTCAGGAAATGACATATCAGGAAATTGCACTCAAAATTAATGAGCCTTTAAGCAATGTAAAAGTAAAATTACTTCGAGCTAAAAAATTATTAGCAGAAATCATCGAACGTAATAGATAATTTATTATCTTTAGATAAAGAATAAAAAATACTCTTCTTTATTCTTAAAACATTGTCAATTTAACAAACAAGTTCTTTAATTTTCCGTCCTTAGTTACACACTAATTCCAGTTGGCTTATGATTTGATGTTTACTTAACCTTAAAATCCAATTAACTATGTCTAAATCCAGTATCTACGAATCCAAGTGGACCAATCTTGTTTTCGAAAACAAAAACAAAGAGTACGGAGCGTATCAATTGCGCCAGGAGAATCCAAAAACAACTATTACAGCACTTTTTATGGCACTGCTATTAATAGCAGGATTAGGAAGCGTATCGATGCTGATTAGTAAATTTAGAACAGCGCCTGTTGTAGAACCAGAAATTATTATTTGCCCACTCCCGCTAACACCGGTAAATCTTAGTCCGATTGACGTAAAACCAGAGCCCCCTGCTCCAGTTACCACTGTTCAGCAAACTGCAGCAGCATCAACTGATGTACAATTGACGAATCCTGTTGTAGTAGCTACAGCTCAAGCAACACCAGATGTTATTGCACCTAATACGCAGAATGCTTCTGTAGTAGACAATTCTTCTGCGGGAACAGGAACTTCTGTTAATACAACACCATCAACTGGCAACGGTGGCGGAGAAGGTGTTGAACCTGCAGATACAGGAAATTCAATTGTAAACACTGCTGTTTTAGACAAAATGCCGGAATTCCCAGGAGGAATGGCTAAGTTTTACACTTATGTGGGAAACAATTTTACAAGACCAGAATTAGATACTGAAAGAACTTTAAAAGTTTATGTTTCTTTTGTAATCGAAAAAGACGGCTCAATAACTGATATCATGGTAAGAAATGATCCTGGTTATGGAGTTGGCAAAGAAGCTATTCGAGTTTTAAAATCATTAAAAACAAAATGGAGTCCGGGAATATTAAACGGTAAAGCCGTCCGAACTGCATATAATCTTCCAATTACAATAAAATCGGAAGCTGAATAAAAAAAAAAAGCAGAATTTAGGTTCTGCTTTTTTTATGGAATTAAATTAAGCATTAAGAGATTAAGGGAATTTAAGTTAGATTCTTCAAACACAATAATTCTCTGCAATTAAAAAGACATGGTATTTAATTTTTCTTAATCTCTTAATGGTAAAAAAACGACATCTTTTTTTATTTTAATTACTTTTACAGTACAACAACAAATAATTCATTAAAATAAAAATCAATCAAAATGGGAATATTTTCAGCACTTCTTGGCAACGCAGGCGCAGTTAGTCAGGAAGATTTAATTAAAAAATACGGTCAGCTTTTAACTGAAAATGAAGAAGTGGAAATGGGTTTTAAGTTAATCCGCGACACTTTCATCTTTACAAATAAAAGATTAATCTTAGTTGATGTACAAGGAATAACAGGAAGCAAAACAGAATACAAATCAATCGCTTACAAAAGCATTACTCGTTTTAGCGTAGAAACTGCGGGAACTTTTGATCTTGAAGCCGAATTAAAAATCTGGGTTTCAAGCGAATTACAGCCAAGCATCGTAAAACAATTTACAAAATCGGTAAATGTGTATGAAGTACAAAAAGTTTTGGCACATCATGTTTTAGGTTAATCCACAAATTAAAAAACCCGACAAATTTTAAAAACTTGTCGGGTCTATTTCTTCACTTCAAAACTACTATTTCTTTTTAGTTGTAGTTTTCTTTGTGGTTGCTTTCTTAGTTGTAGTTTTAGCCGGAACTGTATTTACAATTTTTTGCTGTACATACGCTTTATACACACCATCTTTTTCAGCTCTTTTCTTAGCATCGTCAGCTCTTTGTTTAGAATCCGGATGTGAACTCATCATTTGATCAATAAAAGAAGCTTCTGTTCCTTCACTCATTTTAGCCAGAATTCTAAAAGCAGATTCTTCGGCATTTACATTGTAGCCATTCTTTTTCAGGAAATTATACGAGAATAAATCAGCATCTGCTTCTTGCTTACGGCTAAATTTACTGTCGATAATTGAGCTTCCTATTTTTCCTAACTGACTATCTGTAACACTTGCAACTGTAGTTGATTGAGAAGCTGCTGCATCCATTAAAGCCTCTTTTTTATAAGCTGCCTTAATTGCATCTCTGGAATCATTATTAGCAACGTGGCCAATTTCGTGACCAATAACTGCCAATAATTCGTTGTCATCCATAATATCCATTAACCCAGAATACACACGAACACTTCCATCTGCGGTAGCAAAAGCATTTACTTCTTTTAATTTATAAACCTTATAGTTTAAAGTGTAGCCTTCACCCGCTGTGTGTTTTCCAAAAACTCTGTTAAGTCTTATAGCATATCCATCGGTTGCTGGAGCGATTTCATGTTCTGCATCCATTTTATCTACTGCGGCTTTAGATAATGCTGCAGCATCGGCATTACTAAAGGTAAAACCCGTAACACCTTTTTGAACAGCACCTATTGCTTTTTCTCCAAAATTAATCTGCGCATTCATTTTAGTAAATCCGAAAGCAGCAAAAACTCCCATTACAATTAATTTCTTTTTCATGTTTTTTAATTATTACAATTTAACAACAAATGTACTATTAAGAAAATATCATTTTATCCTTTGCGAACATATTTTTTAACAAATAAAGGTATAATTTTTAAATGACTAAAATTCAACTTAATATCATAATTCTTCATTTCACAACCATAAAAGAATAAAAAAGCAAGGCATTAAATGGCTTCATCATTTTCATAATGCAAAATTTTAACACATTAACCAAACAATTAGCAAAATGATTTTCTTATAATCTCTAAAATACAATCTCAAATTAAACTATAAACGAATCTCCAAATAAACTACATTGCTTATCTTTGTCTTTTGAATTTTGATATATGGAAACAGTCATTGAAAATATACCAACTGTAAAACCTAAATGGTTGAAGGTAAAACTTCCAATTGGACAAAAATATACTGAACTACGCGGTTTAGTCGATAAATACAGTTTAAATACTATTTGTACTTCCGGAAGCTGCCCAAACATGGGTGAATGCTGGGGAGAGGGAACAGCAACTTTTATGATTCTTGGAAACGTTTGTACACGTTCCTGCGGTTTTTGCGGTGTAAAAACCGGCAGACCTGAAACGGTAGATTGGGACGAACCTGAAAAAGTGGCCCGTTCTATAAAAATCATGAACATTAAACATGCCGTAATTACAAGTGTTGACAGAGATGATTTGAAAGATGGCGGATCTATTATCTGGATTGAAACTGTGAAAGCGATTCGCAGAATGAACCCAAATACTACTCTGGAGACTTTAATTCCGGATTTTCAGGGAATTGAAAGAAACATTGACAGAATCGTAGAAGCGAATCCTGAGGTGGTTTCGCATAATGTTGAAACCGTTCGCCGTTTAACACGCGAAGTACGTATTCAGGCAAAATACGATCGCAGCCTTGAAGTTTTGCGTTACTTAAAAGAAAAAGGAATCAACAGAACTAAATCTGGAATTATGCTGGGTCTTGGAGAAACTGAAGAAGAAGTTTTTCAAACCATGACTGATTTGCGTAATGCAAATGTAGACGTTGTTACTATTGGCCAATACCTGCAGCCAAGTAAAAAACATTTGCCTGTAAAAGAATTTATTACACCGGATCAATTTGCTAAATATGAAAAATTTGGTTTAGAATTAGGTTTCCGTCACGTCGAAAGCGGACCATTAGTTCGTTCTTCATACAAAGCACAAAAACATATTTTATAAAAAAAGGTTATTTGTTTAATTGTTTATTCGTTTAATCGTCAAGATATTAAAATGAATAAACAGTTAAACGATTAAACAAATAAACGTAAATCTTGAAAACTAGAATTGCTATTAATGGTTTTGGAAGAATTGGCAGAAATTTATTTCGTCTTCTTTTAAACCACCCTGAAATTGAAGTTGTTGCGATCAATGACATTGCTGATAATAAAACTATGTCGCATTTAATAAAATACGACAGTATTCATGGTGTATTGCCCTGCAAGGTGAGTCACGATGAAGAAAGCATAATTGTTGACGGAAAACATTTTTTATTTTTTCATGAAAAAAGCATTTCAAATTTAGACTGGAAAAGTCATAACATTGATTTTGTAGTAGAAGCAACAGGAAAATATAAAACGCACGAAGAATTAAATACGCATATTATTGCAGGAGCAAGAAGAGTAATACTTTCGGCTCCATCGGAAGTTGACACAATAAAAACAGTAGTTTTAGGAGTAAATGACCATATTTTAGACGGAAGTGAACTTATAGTTTCGAATGCAAGCTGTACGACAAACAATGCTGCTCCGATGATAAAAATCATCGACGAATTATGCGGAATCGAGCAAGCATACATAACAACGATACATTCTTACACTACCGACCAAAGTCTTCATGACCAGCCACATAAGGATTTACGCAGGGCCAGAGGCGCAAGTCAGTCAATTGTTCCAACAACTACAGGTGCAGCTAAGGCATTAACGAAAATTTTTCCTAAATTGCATGAGAAAATAGGTGGTTGTGGAATTCGCGTACCGGTTCCAGATGGTTCATTAACCGATATAACATTTAATGTAAAGCGCGCCGTAACTATTGAAGAGATTAACAAAGCATTCGAAAAAGCCTCAAATACAAATTTAAAAGGAATATTAGATTACACAGAAGATCCGATCGTTTCGGTTGATATAATTGGCAATACAAATTCGTGTTTATTCGATGCGCAACTTACGTCTGTAATTGATAAGATGGTAAAAGTTGTGGGTTGGTACGATAATGAAATTGGCTATTCATCCCGATTAATTGATTTGATTTTACTGATGAGAAAAACATAAATTCATTGTAAAAGCATCGCAATACATGAAATACCACCTTTTAATTCTAATTAGTTTTTTTACTTCAATTTTGTATTCTCAAACTAAGCAGAATATAGATAGTATTGCCTATTACAACAAGTTAGCCAACACCAATCTTAAGACTAAAAAATACGATCAGGCGGTTTTCTTCACACAAAAATCCATAGATTTTTGCGAGACCAATCACAAATCTGAGGGTTTAGCCAACCAGACTTTTAAGCTCGGCAAGATTTATTATAATCAACAAAAATATGAGGAAGCACTAAAAAACTTTCACAAAAGCGTTTCATTGTTTGATAACTTTAAACCAACATGCACCAAAGCTTTGGCACTACATTATATTGGAGTAACCAATACTGCAAAAGGCAATCATAAAACGGCTGAGATTTATTATGAAAGAGCTCATACGCTACTTAAAAAATTAAATATTGTCGATAGTGCCGAAATTTTAAATTATCAAAAAGCGATGGCCTTTAAAACCAATAACGATTTAAAAGCCGCAACAAAAACCTTTCAGGCAATAATCAAAAAACCTGATAATTCTTCTGTTTTAAAAACCAAAATCGATTCTTATTATCAGCTTGGTTTAATTGAAACTCAACTTAAACAAAACGACTCGGCAATTATTTATTACGACAATGCCCTGGAACTTAACTCAAAAACAACCGATTTGATTCAGAAATCAAAAATTGTTTTAGCTATAAGTCAGTATTACAAAGAAAACCGAAATTTTGATCTTGCCTATTCTTATCTGGACGAACATTATCAAATAGAAAACTATATTTTAAAGTTGAAAAATGCCAAAATTGATTCGAATGAATTCGAAAGATTCAAAAAAAATCAATCTTTAAACAATACTTTAAAACGGGAAAGTGAAGAGAAAATTCAGTTAAAAACCTATCGCTATTCTAAGCTTGTCAGTATTTTGGCAATTGCCCTGATTTCTATTTTATCGCTTTTGAGCTTGGCTTTGTATAAAAACAATATTATACGGAATCAGAATAATTTACTTTTAAAAGAAAAAAACAAAGAACTTATTCTGGCCAAAAACAAGGCAGAAAAAGCATCAAAAGCCAGATCTGAATTTTTATCTACCGTAAGTCACGAACTTAGAACACCACTGAATGCTATAAACGGAATCACACATTTACTTCTTGAAGATAGTCCGAAGAAAAAGCAATTAAAATATCTTGAATCATTAAAATTCTCCGGAAACTATCTTACTACTTTTATCAATGAAATTCTGGAAATAAACAAAATAGATTCTACAAAAGTTGAAGTAGAACATATTAGTTTTAATTTAAAAGAATTACTTTTTAATATTCAGGGTTCTTTAAAAGAGTTGGCAACTGCCAATAAAAATTATTTCAATCTTGAAATAGACAAAGAAATTCCTGATAGCTTAATTGGCGATTCGACAAAAGTTTCTCAAATTATATTGAATTTAATTAACAACGCTTTAAAATTCACACAAAACGGAAACGTAAATGTGATTGCTAAATTATTTGATAAAACTGAAGAGAATGCAACCATTTACTTTGAAATTGTCGATACCGGAATTGGTATTCCTGAAGATAAATTACAAACTGTTTTTGAAAGTTTCTCGCAAGGTTCTGTAGAAGTTAACCGAAAATATGGCGGAACCGGATTGGGACTTACTATTGTAAAAAAACTTATTGAGCTTTTAGGCGGAGAAATTAAATTAAAAAGTGAAGTTGGCAAAGGTTCGACTTTTACTTTTAAACTGGATTTCAGCATTAACAATGAACCAATGGAAAAAGTTGAAGAAGTAAAACCATACAACGATAAACAACTAAAACACAAATCTATTTTATTGATTGAGGACAACAAAATCAATCAGATGATTACTCGGAAAATGCTGGAAAACAAAGCTATTTATTGTGAAATAATCGATAATGGCGAAGATGCAGTAGAGCTTTTAAAAGTAAAACATTTTGATATGATTCTAATGGATGTTCATTTACCAGGAATCAACGGAACAACTGCCACTAAGCAAATTCGTGAATACGACAAAACAACTCCAATTATCGCATTAACCGCTATTTCACTTGATGAAAACAAGGACATGCTTCTAGCTTTTGGAATGAATGATGTCATTACAAAACCTTTTGTACCTGATGAATTTTATAGTACAATTGCTAAATTTTTCGATTAATTTTTTTTAAGCTTCTAAGATGCTAAGAGACTAAGATTCTAAGTTATTTTTTGTGTACTCTAAAATGGTCGCATCAAAGTTTTGCTGATTATTGATAAATTTACTTTTTATAGGAAGATAATATAATTGCGAAATCAGTTTTGAATCTTTTAAGCGAACATAATCTTTTTCTGTTGTAATGATCTTTCTGCTTTGAGCTTTATTCTGAATCATTTCTAAATCTTTTTCAGAAAAATGATGATGATCTGGAAAAGTCAGACATTCGTCATTTTCGTTTTTTAAGTAATCAAAAAACGGAGTTGGTTTTGCAATTCCTGCCAAAAGTAATTTGGACTCATTTCTAATTTCACTTACAGCAATTTTTTCATCTTGACTATAGATTGCGTCATCATAATCTATAAAAGTAAAATACAATTGTTGGGAACTGTTTAGTTTTAATTTTTCCCAGATTTCACTTTGCTTTTCATCAGATAAATTCTTCGGACATTTTGTTACGATGACAATTTTGGCGCGACTGGCTCCGCTCCTGCTTTCACGTAAATTTCCGGTTGGCAGCATAAAATCATCAGCGTACAAATCATCATAGGAAGTTAGTAAAATATAAAAACCTGCTTTTACTTTTCGATGTTGATAAGCATCATCCAGTAAAATTATCTGTGGTTTTATTTCTTGAGAAAGCAATTGTGTAATTCCGTTTGTTCTGTTTACATCAACGGCAACCTGAATGTTTGGGAATTTTTGATAAAACTGAAATGGTTCATCACCCAAAATTTCGGCATTTGAGGTAGCATCTGCCAAAACAAAACCTTCAGATTTACGTTTATAACCGCGGCTTAAAGTGGCAATTTTATATTTATCAGATAATAATCGAATTAAATATTCAATTTGAGGTGTTTTCCCTGTTCCGCCAACACTCAAATTCCCAACGGCAATTACGGGAATATCAAATGAAGTTGATTTTAGAATTCCTTTATCAAAAAGAAAATTCCTGATGGAAGTAATGAATCCGTATAAAACGGCGAAAGGAAACAATAATATTCGAAGTATTTTCATAAAGTTATTTATCAGAATAATGTCCCGTTTCAGAAATTAAACTTCCCCATATATTTTTTGGATCGACTTCTTTATAATTACCTCTTTTAGCTGATTCTAAAACGATTTTTACAAATTCAGAATTGTAAACACTATCTTTTTTAATAAGTTTATTAGAATTTATTTCTACAATTTCGACACCAACAACCCCGTTATTAATGACGTCGGACAAAATTGCCATGAAAGCTTTTCCTGCTTTTGTACGCTCATTAATTTTTATTGTAACTGTAGTCATGCTAAGCATTTTTTTTGAAATACAAATATAAGAAATGTAAATCATTGATTTAAATAATTTAAATTAGACACCGATCAATTTAAACAAGTTGTAGATTTACGAAGTACTTTTTTTTCGTTAATTTGTTCAAGTTTCAGATTATCGAAAAAACCTGAAACCTAAAACTTTGAAACTTGAAACAAAAATTCAAATGAAAATCAAAAATATAATAGAAGTTCTCGAAGAAATGGCTCCTTTGGCTTACGCCGAAGATTTTGACAATGTTGGACTTTTAGTTGGTAATTCAGAAACCGAAAGCACCGGAGTTTTAGTTTGTCATGATGCTCTCGAAAACGTAATTGATGAAGCCATTTCTAAAAACTGTAATTTGGTTGTTTGTTTTCACCCAATTTTATTCTCCGGAATTAAAAAGATTACAGGCAAAAATTATGTGGAGCACGCCATTTTAAAAGCTATCAAAAACGATATTGCTATTTATGCCGTTCACACCGCTTTGGATAATCATTCGCAAGGTGTTAACAAAATATTTTGCGATGCTTTGGGATTGATAAACACAAAGGTTTTGATTCCGAAACAGAATTTCATTCAAAAATTAATTACGTACACAACTCCCGAAAACTCAGACAAAGTTCGAAATGCGATGTTTGAAGCTGGTGCAGGAACTATTGGTAATTATGATAATTGCAGTTTTAATAGCGAAGGTTTTTTTACTTTTCAAGGAAACGAGAACAGTAATCCAGTTATTGGAGAAAGAGGAAAATTACATACCGGAACAGAAATAAAAATCGAAGTGATTTTTGAAAAACACTTACAATCCAGAATTTTGAAAGCTCTTTTTGCCAATCATATTTACGAAGAAGTGGCTTATGAAATTTATGATCTTCAAAATTCGCATCAAAATATTGGTCTGGGAATGATTGGCGAATTTGAAACTGAAGTGGATGAAAAAGAGTTTTTACAATTTGTGAAAGGTAAAATGATTGCTGACGGAATTCGTCATTCTGCGCTTTTAGGTAAAAAAATAAAGAAAGTTGCCGTTTTGGGAGGCTCAGGAAGTTTTGCCATTAAAAATGCAATTATGGCCGGAGCCGATGCCTTTTTGACCGCCGATTTAAAATACCACCAGTTTTATGAAGCCGAAAACAAGTTACTTTTAGCCGATATTGGTCATTTTGAGAGCGAACGCTATACAAAAAACTATATTGTTGATTATCTTCGAAAAAAAATCCTTAATTTTGCCATCATTTTATCAGAAGAAAATACAAATCCAGTTAAGTACTTATAGAATATGGCGAATACGAAAGAATTAAGTGTTGAGGACAAGTTAAGAGCAATATACGATTTACAGCTTATTGACTCTAGAATTGACGAGATCAGAAACGTAAGAGGAGAACTTCCTTTAGAAGTGGAAGATTTAGAAGATGAAGTTGCAGGTTTGAGCACTCGTTCAGAGAAACTGAAAAGTGAACTTGAGGTTATTGAAGATCTTATCAAAGCTAAGAAAAATGCTATTGATGAGCACAAAGAGGTTATCAAAAAATACACAAAACAACAAGAATCAGTTCGTAATAACAGAGAATTTAATTCTTTGACAAAAGAGGTTGAATTTCAGGAATTAGAAATTCAATTGGCTGAAAAGCAAATCAAAGAAATGAAAGCTTCTATCGAACATAAAAAAGAAGTTATTTCTAATTTAAAAGAAAAACTTGACGCTAAAAGTTCTCATTTAAAACATAAAAAATCTGAACTTGATGCAATTATGGCTGAAACTCAAAAAGAAGAAATCTTCTTATCTGAGAAATCTGCTGAGTTTTCAGGTCAAATTGAAGAAAGATTATTGGCTGCTTACAACAGAATCAGAAGCAGTGTTCGTAATGGTTTAGCGGTTGTTTCTATCGAAAGAGGAGCGTCTGCAGGATCATTCTTTACAATTCCACCTCAAACACAGGTAGAAATTGCTTCAAGAAAGAAAATCATCACTGATGAGCACTCTGGAAGAATTTTGGTTGACAGCGCATTAGCTGAAGAAGAAAAAGAAAAAATGGAACAATTGTTCTCTAAATTCTAAATATAAAATCCCGATCTAATCGGGATTTTTTTTTGCCCATTATTTTTTGCCACAGATTAAAAGATTAGCACAGATTGAAAATCCTTGTAAATCTTTTAATCTGTGGCAAAATATTTTTACAAGCTTAAAATCTTATTTTTACCTTTATAAAAAAAATAAGTTTTGGGAATTAAAAAAGGAATTCGTTTCATTACATTAAAATCAGTTGGGCAATATATTAACTTCCTGAGTTATGTCCGTCCGCAAAAAGCTGTAGAACTTTCATACGCACTTTTTAGTCAGCCAAGAATTGGCAGATTACAAAAAGACACTTTACCCAAAGTTTTAAAAAACACAGAAACAGAAACGTTTCACCATAATGAGCATCATTTTCAAACTTATATCTGGAAAGGAAATGAAACCAAAATTCTTTTGGTTCATGGATGGGAAAGCAATGCTTCGCGCTGGAAAAAAACGTTACCTCATCTTCAAAAATCAGGAAGTACTATTATCGCCATTGATGCCCCGGCACACGGACAAAGCAGCGGAAAGGAATTTAATGTTCCGCTTTATGCTGAATTCATCAATAAAGCTGTCGAAAAGTACCAACCCGAAATTATTATTGGTCACTCTATTGGCGGTGCGGCTTGTGTCTACCATCAATATTTGTTTCCAAATACCAGTATTAACAAAATGGTAATTTTGGGAGCTCCATCAGATTTAAAAATATTAATCGATAATTATGTTTCAATGCTAAGTCTGAACACTAAAATGTTTTCACTTTTAGAAAGTAAATTCATGAATCGCTTCAACTTTAAGCTCGAAGATTTCTCCGGACAAAAATTTGCTGCAGAATTTAATGTTTCCGGTTTAATTGCGCACGATACTTCAGATAATATTGTTTCGTTTGAAGAAGGCAAAAAAATCGCCAGTAATTGGAAAAACAGTCAATTTATTGAAACCAAAGGCTTAGGTCACGGAATGCATGATGATGAATTGTATGCTAAAGTGATTGATTTTTTGTTTTCTTCTTAAGGTTCAAAGGTGCAGAGGTGCAGAGGGACAAAGGTTTTTTTAATCAAGTTTTCAGGTAAAAGCCTAAGCAAGTCTAAAATCTAACAATCTAAGAAGTCTAAACAACAATCTTAAAATACTTCAACAACTCCTTCTCTCCTTTTCCGGTAATAATTATTGCTCTTGAATTTTTAGTTTTTCTAAGCCAGTCTTCGTCTATCATTTTATTTAAAAGCAATGCACCAATTGAACCTGCCAAGTGATTTCGTCTTTCACTCCAGTCGAGGCACGGTTTTAAAAATATTCTTTTTTGTTTTTGAGCTTCTTCTATATTAATTCCAAAATCAGAAAACCATTTTTCGCCTTCATAACTAATTTGAAAAGTGTCGTTCTTGTTCAGAATTATTTTTTGTTCCAATAAGCTATCGGTCAAAGCAACGCCGATTTTCCCGGCCAAATGATCGTAACAGGTTCTGCAATATTTTATGGGAGGATAAGTTTCTTTTTCTTTCTTTAATCGAATTTCTGGTTTAGGAATAAGATTTGCCATTGCTTCTACAGCATAAGCCACTTCCTTGTTTGAAAATCTGTAATATTTATGACGCCCTTGCTTTTCTACGGAAAGTAAATCTCCTTCTAAAAGTTTGGTCAAATGCATACTAATATTTTGCGGAGAAGTATTGGCTACAATGGCCAGTTCGGTTGCGGTAAAAGCTCTACCGTCGAGCAATGTCCACATGATTACCGCGCGCGTTGGATCGCCAATTAAAGTCGCTGTTTTTACAAATTGATCTTCCATATGGATTTCATAGTTAAATACAAACTGAAGTATTCGCTTGTAAAGTTAAATAACTTTGTTAAAAACAAATCAAATATGTCATCCAGTTTATTCTTTCAGTCCGATGTTAAAGATCCTTATTCTATTTATAAATTAATGTTGGATAAAAATCCGGTTTATTGGGATGAAACCAATCAAATTTGGGCAATTTACTCTTACGAATATTGTGCTGAAATTTTGAAGAGTTCTCAAGTTGAAATTCCGATTGTGAATCCGAATAATGAACAAAAACTAAATGAGTTTGCTTTACAAATTCTGAACAATTTAACTCGTTTATCTAACGGAATTCAACATGAAATTACGCGTGAAATTGCGCTTTTGTTATTTTCAAATATAAAATCTATCGCGATTGATCAAATTATTTCTCAATTGATTAAAAAGGATTTAAGCGATAACAGAATCGATTGGGTAAATTCTGTTTGCAAAAAATTGCCCATTCTTAGTATTTTAAAAAGTTTTGGTTTTGAAGAAAAAGATTGTGATTTTATTTGTGAAAAAATAGATTCTTTGAGCAAAATAATGCTTCCAAAAAAGACAGAAGAACAAGTGAAATTAATTAATGAAAATGCGGAAAAATTATATTCAATTATAGAAAAACATCTTTCGACATTGCCATTTTACAAGTCTTTGTTAGTCAAAATTTCAGAAAAATATAGCATTATTGCTGAAGAAATTACTCCAATGGCAATTAGTAATTTCATTGGTTTATGTATTCAAAGTTATGATGCGGGGCGTGGAATCCTGAGTAATTCCTTACTGCAAATTATTAACAACAAATCTTTTTTAAACAAAAAAGAAATAGAAAAAACTGTTATCGAAACTTTGCGTTTTGACCCGCCAATCCATAATACAAGAAGAATTTCGATCGGAGATTTTTATATCGGCGAAAGCCAAATTAAAAAAGGTGATTCGATATTGATTGTTTTGGCTTCGGCTAACCGTGATGCTCAAAAATTTGAAAATGCAATGGATTTTGATATTGAAAGAACTAATAATCATGAAAACCTGACTTTTGGGATTGGCGGACATATGTGTCTGGCTAAATATTTTTCTATCAATTTAGCAACAGAAGCTTTATCTTATTTAGTAAATGAGTACAAAGCGATTGCATTATTAGAAAATAAAATTGAATATGAACCTTTAATTAATGCCAGATTGCCAAAAGATATCTGGATTACATTAAATAATTAAAACACAAAATATGATAGCTGTAATTTTTGAAGTAGTTCCGAATGAAGGAAAAAAAGAGGAATATCTTGACATCGCCGCCAATTTAAAACCTGAATTAAGTCATATTGATGGATTTATTTCGATCGAGCGTTTTCAAAGTTTTACCGATCCCGAAAAAGTTTTGTCTTTGTCTTTTTGGAAAGACGAAGAAAGCATTCAACAATGGAGGAATCTTGAAATACATCGTTATGCCCAGGCAAAAGGAAGAAATGAAATTTTTAAAGATTACCATTTGAGAATCGCACATGTTGTTCGTGATTACGGAATGTTTGACAGAAAAGAAACGCCACAGGATAGCTCTGAGTTTCATTCTTAGGAAAAGGTTCTGAGGTACTAAGGTGCTAAGATTCTAAGTTTTTTTTTAAGTCCAAAATCTCAACAATCTAAAATCTAAAATCTAAACTCTAAAATTGAATTTTTCCTTACTTTTGCAAGATGGAAGAGAATTTAAAACGTCTGAATAAATTTATTGGTGAAACAGGTTATTGTTCCCGTCGTGAAGCCGATAAATTAATTGAAGAAGGACGCGTAACAATAAATGGAGTTGTACCTGAAATGGGAACCAAAGTTTCTCCAGATGATGAAGTACGTATTGATGGAAAGCTGATTGTCGAGAAACATGAAAAAATGGTTTATTTGGCATTTAACAAACCCGCTGGAATAGAATGTACGACCAATTTAGAAGTTCGAAATAATATTGTGGATTATATTAATTATCCCAAACGTATTTTTCCGATTGGAAGATTGGACAAAGCCAGTGAGGGACTAATTTTTATGACAAATGATGGTGATATCGTAAACAAGATTTTGCGCGCCAGAAATAATCACGAAAAAGAATATACCGTTACGGTAAACAGACCAATTACAGGTCGTTTTATTGAGAGAATGGGAAATGGTGTTCCGATTTTGGATACTGTTACAAGAAAATGTAAAGTAGAGCAAATCAGTAAATACACGTTTAAAATTATCCTGACGCAGGGATTAAACCGCCAGATTCGTAGAATGTGTGAATATTTGGGTTATGATGTAACGGCTTTAAAGCGTATCAGAATTATTAATATTTCATTAGATATTCCGCTTGGTCGTTATCGCGATTTAACCGATGCAGAAATTAAAGAATTAAATCGTTTAATTGAGCCTTCGAGCAAAACTGAGGAAGCGAGTTTACCAAAAGAAGAGGCTCCAAGACGAAGAACAGAATTTATTTCAAAACACGATCCCCGATTTAAGAAAAAAGGAGATTATTAGTTTTAGAATTTCATAGAAAACCCCGAATAATTCGGGGTTTTGTTTTTGATTATCAGCAAGTAAATTATGGGCAATTTGGTGTTTTATTCCAATTTCCTGTGCCGTTCCAGTCATTTACAAGATCTCCTAATAAATCGATATTGGGTTGTTCCTGAAATGCGTAAACCATAACACCACCATAATTATTTCCTTTTAGCCATAAAACATCACCAGATGGATCTCCGGAAGGTTGTCCCGACCAAAATCCGCAAACCAGTGTGTTACTTGCCATTCCGAAAGAAACATAGGGCGCTAAACGATATTTCGGATTTCCACCATAGCTCATCTCCCAGCCATAAGTCAGGTTATCTGCCAATGTTCGATTTTGATATGTAGGAGTAAAATATTCTGAATCAGACCACAAGGCTTTTGAAATAATACTGTCTGGCATAAGTTCTTTCATTATAGTGGTAACTGTAACTAAAGAAGTATCAATTGGTGTTCCACTACTATATTCATCATCAATATCGATTCCGTCCAAGCCTAATCGATCTACAATTTCTTTTAACTGCTGAGCAAAATTGGCTGCAGTAGCGACATCAGGAAATTCAGACCATCCACTCGCATCGTGATTATTTAGGAAAGTTAACAAGACCGTTATTCCTTTATTTTGCAATTTTTGAATATCGGCGGCAGTAAGTTTAGCATAATCTGAACTACCTACTGCATAAGGATATCCGTCAGGTACTTTTGTATTTGGTGCCAAAGCAACCGCTCCTTCCGGAAAAGGTTTTAGATTAATGTTCGCTGTAAAAATACAAACCACATCAACCGCCGCACTGCCATCTGCCATCGTGTAGCAGCCTGGTGTTTGCAATTTATCTATACTTACATATGCAACAGACATTCCTGTTTTTTCGTATGAATCACATTGAGGTGCGCTGCCATACCACGGTTCGCCGCTAAAAAAGACAGCATCCCCGGGATTAAAAATCCCTTTCTCTCCTAAAGTTTCAAGAACCATATATTCTCTGCAAAAGAAAAAGAAACTGATTTTTGGGTTTTTAACTGCAATACGTTTGGCTTGTTCAGGCGAGCAATTGGGAACTCTTTCAATTAAGGCATTCCAATTGGCACCTTTAAACATTGCCACATTTGTTTTTTTTATCCAGGCCATTTTATAAATTTTTAAATTATTTTTTGGTTAAACAAAAAAACTAGAAATACAATAGGAGCATTTCTAGTTTTATTTTACTCAAAATGAGTGAAATTGAAATTAGAAGGTATATTTAATCTCAATTACGCTCATTTGCCCCTCTACAATCGTAGACCATTGTCCTGTAAATTCAGCACCATAAGATGCAGCAATTACAGATCCTACTTTTTGAGCTTCATCATTACTCCATAACGGACCAGCCAAAACGTTGGTTTTGTATTCGTTTTTACCTCCGTTTTTAACGTTTAGTTCTAATTCAACTACACTCATTTGGCTGTCTACAACGGTACTCCATTGTCCTGTCCATTTACCTTGGTGTGCAGCTGCTACTAAAGGAGCTTTTTCGTTTGCGTCTTGTTGGCTCCAAATTGGGCCTGCCGGGATATTCACTTTAAATGTTGCCATGATATTAAATTTTAATTTATTGATTTGTTTGTTCCTACTCTTTTGGCTTTTCAGATACGCCTCGTTTTTTATGTGGTTACAGAACTCCACATTCACAAATGATTAATTTGTAGTTAACTTATTACCAGTAATATAAAAACCAAATACGCTAGCTTTATTTAATTTCTGTAGTAAAAGTATTGCAGAACCTTATTTAACATCGTAAATATGTTACAAGATTGATAATCAATGTCACAAAAAACAAAAACCGAGGTATGGGAACAAAAAAAACCTTTGCAGCTGCAAAGGTTTTTTAATTGTAAATCAGTAATTTAAATAGTTTATTACTTTAAGATTCTGAAATTTTTTACGAAATCTTTGTATTTATCACTTAAGGTAACTTTGTGATTTCCTTTTAAGATAACCAAATTATCATTCACTATTATTTCTTCTATTTTACTTATGTTCACGATATAATTGCGATGCGTCTGGCAAAATTTGACCGGATCTAAAAGATGGATAATTTTAGTCAATGAAATTAGAATTACAAATTTTTCAACATCTGTAATAATGTTACAATAGCGATCTTCGACCTCGATGTAAACAATATCTTCAATTTTGACTTTCTTTAAAGATTTATTTTTTTTGATAAAAAGTGTATCGTTACTTATTACGGTATTCTGATCTTCACTGTGAAAAACATTCGTCTGTTCGTAAAATTTCTCGACTGCCATTTCCAGCGCATACAAAATTTCAAGTTCATTAAAAGGCTTCATCAAAAAACTAAATGGTTTAGTCAATTTTGCTCTTTCAAAAATTTGACGGTCTTTTGAACTCGTTAAAAAAACAAAAGGTTTTACGCCGTTTGGAACGATATTTATAGTTTCTGCAAAAGTAATCCCGTCTGGTTTTCCATCCAGAAAAACATCAATAACAACAATATCAATCGTGTTTTGATAAAACATGGTGAGCGCGTCCTGATAAGTTCTGGCAATTCCCACAATGTTATAATTATTTTCGGTAAGTACTTTTACCAGTGCATCACTTTCTGTAACAGTATCTTCGATGATAAGGACATTAATATTATCCATGATTTTTAAACTTAGGCAATATTATAATCATTTTAGTTCTAACATTTTCTTCACTTTCTATTTCGAGTTTCCCTCCATTTTTACGAATCAGGCTTTTGCACAACTGCATTCCTAATCCCGTACCTATTATGTCGTCATTTTTCTTTTTCGAAAGCAAAACTGTTTCTTTTAATAATTCTTGTCGCATTGTTTCATTCATTCCCAATCCGGTATCTTCGATCACTAAATAACAAAATTCTTCTGATGAAGGTCTTGTGTAAATAGAAATTGTGCCGTTTTCTTTTGAGAATTTAATGGCGTTATCTAACATGTTTCTAATAATAATTTTCAGAGAATCCATATCTGCAAAAACATAATCCGTTTTTGAAACATCGTTGTTAAAATTGATATTTGCATTTAACATCAATGGTTTATAATTGTATTCTACATGCTGTACAATTGTAGCCAAATGCAATGATTCCTGATAAAAATAGGCTTGTTTGGTTTGCAATAAAGCCCAATTAAGCAAGTTATCGAGCAAATTATAAGCACCATTTGCAATTGTACTATTGGTATGCAGCAAAACATCGAGCTCCGTAAAATTTTTATTCTTTAGATTCTCCATCAATTTGCCGTTACTTGTTTTAAGTGCATTTACTGATGAGCGCAAATCATGGCTTACAATAGAAAATAGTTTATCTTTTGTGGCATTCAATTCATCTAACTCATTTTTCTGAGCGAGAATAATTTTGTTGTTTCTAATTTTCTGTCGGTAAAAATAAACTCCGGTTCCAAACAAAATGAAAAGTAAAACCGAAGCAATAATAAACCCATTTCTTTCGGCAATTTTTACTTTATTTTCGGCTGCAAGAACGTCTACTTCTTTTTGTTTTTCTTTTACGGCAAATTTCTTTTCTAAATCTGCAATTGCCCAAACTTTATTTTGATCGTTTAGAGAATCTTTCCATGTTTCGTATTCTTTTCGGTATTCTAAAGCAAGTTTGAAATTTTTTCTATTTTCCTCTACTGCTGCCATGTTTTTGGTTGCAGTACGTTTAAGTTCAAACGAATTAACTTTTTTAGAAAGATTGTAAGCTTTTGCATAATATGGAATTGCTTGTGCATCTTTATATTGTTGATAATACAAACTAGCAATATCCATATATGAACCAACAAGAAGCAATGTATCTTTTTCGATTTCTTGCAATTCAGCACTTTCGAATAAATACTTTTCTGCTTTGTCAAATTTTTCAAGATGTAAGTGACACAATCCAATATTATGAAGAATTATGCTTCTTTTCAGATCATAAATTTCTCTAGTTGACAATTTTTCTATTTCGTAAAAATATTTTAAAGCCTTTTCAAATTCATTTTGCTGTAATGCAATTTCACCAAGATTATTTTTTACTTTATATTTGAATTGAAAAGTGCTAGAGACCTTTCTAAATTCACTTTTAGATTCTTTTATAAGATTTTTTTCCTTGAAACTGATCCCTCTAAAATAATGACAATAATCTAAAAGTTTTATGTTTTTGGTTAAAGCAATTTGTCTCATAGAATAAACCAAAGTTGAATCCCAGTTTTTTTCCAGAAAAGAAGATGCTGCTTTATTAAAATTAACCTCTTCTCTGAATTTAGTTACAGTCGCCTTTATTTCATTACTAAATAAACTATTTTCACGAATATTTTCTTGTGAGAAGATAAAAAATGAATTAAACAACAATGAAAAAAAAACTAATATTTTAATATTAAGCATTTTTTATTTATAGATTTAATTATTGTAAATATATACTAGCAAAAGCTCTGCTAGTATATATTTTTCGCAATCTTTTTTTAAGACTATATTCCAAATTGGAGAAATTTAACTATAAAAAATATACTATCCTCCGTGCTGAACATTCGTCTCAGTTCCTCTCGAAGTTTCAGGATCTATATCCCAAAGAAAAGTTTGAACTGTTAGTAAACCAGCAAATGTATTTGTTCCATAAGGGTATGGTTCAGCTTTAAAACTTGCTTCATAAACATCAAACTCTTTTTCTGGGTCATCCAATATATCATAAGCTATAAAAAACTGCAGTTGGCGTTTTCCATTAATATCGATATACCAATTTTGATAAATATCAAAGTCTAATTCATCTTCTTTATCGTCCTCAACTTCTTTTTGTCCTTTCGGTTTACGAGCAACCAAAAAAACTGCCCTAACTTGAAACGTTCCATCCTTCTTTAATGTAGCCTGAACAATTGGAGCAAAAGGAATTGATGATTCATTTTCGGGAAAACTTATAGGCGTTTTTTTTGTTATTCTACTTTGGCTTTCAGGTTTCATGCATTTACCCGGTGGATAGATTTTGCCGCTTGGTCCAGGTCCAGTAAGAGTAGTTTTTGTCATGGGTTTGTTTTTTAGGGTTAGATTTATAGATTATTTATATTTTTAAGAATTATCTTGTTCTATTAAATCAAAAAAAGACAAATCTTTGATTTTTTTAGAAACCAAATATAGTAAACATTTTCTTAATAAGTTTTAAGCCTTTGTAATAACTGTATTAATTAACAATTATTAGCCGTGAACCTTTTATAAAACTTGACTTACAATTATAACTATCAAAAAAAATCCCATTCAAATTGAATGGGATTTGTTAAACTTATTTTTTCTCGTTCAAAAATTCATAATACAATATCTTCGATAAAACAGTTTCGTTTTGATATCTTTTAATTCCATTTTCTCGGTGTATCTCGCTGTATTGTCCATCTAAATTATGAAGTAAAAAATATTCTCTGCGGGTTTCGTCATTAAAATTTAATTCGCTTAAAAATATTGGTTCGACTCCCTTGTTTACAGAAATGTTATAATTTGTAATCAGACCTCCCCAATTAAAAAAGCTGCACAAAAGTACGGTTCCATAAAAATACCAAACCATTTGATTGAAAAGATAGGCGTTTGTTTTTTGTTTGGTAATTTTTAAAAAGGCGTAAACTAAACCAATAATCGCCAATATTAGAAAAGCATAAACTCCTAATCTTTTGTATGTCAATCCGAAAAAAGAAACGTATTCTGAATTTTTGACTGCCGTACTCAAAATCAAAGCTCCGTTTAAAACAATCCAGATTTTTGCCAGACGTTTTAAATTTGTTGCTTTTTCATCAAAATTGAATCCGCCTTTAAAGTAAAAAAGGATAACTCCAACAGCCATTACAATAGAAAAAATGATGGCATTCACTCTTTCATGTGTATCTGCACTTAATTTTGAGGTTTCGATTACTTCAAAAAACTGTTCGTAATTATAGGTTACGATAAAAATTAAGAGCATTAAGTTTAAAAGCAATAAAGTGATTTCTCCACTTTTTCGCTCGAAATTTAAATCCAGAAATGAGAATGTATTTTCGTTTACAGCTTTCTCATCGTTAGAAAACTCATTGTTTAATTTTGGATTAAGATCGTAACATATTTCGGGAATCCAGTAATTCCAAAAAGTAAACGAAATATAAAATCCTAAAACAGTAATTACGAGCAACTGCCAAATGTCAAGATCTAATTGATAATCTGTAAACAGAGAAGAAAAATGATCACTTCCAAAAGAATACACCGTAAAAAACAGCGCTACAAAAACAACCGGAATAATAAAGTAAGCTATCAGTTTTTTGGCAAAATTATTATGTATTTTCTTTTCCGGAAGCCATTGGCTAAACATAAAAACACGTCCTAAAGAAGTGATTCCGTTTACAAATACAAGCGGAAAGACCTGCATTATTTTAAGCTGTACATCATGCGTTTTAAACTGTAAAAAAACAATTGACATGAACATAGCGAGAAATGATACAAAATCGCCGTACCAGGCAAAAGCAAAACACGATAGAATAGATGTAAGCACTAAAACCAAGTGTGACCGGTCTGTGAATCGATCCTGAAAGAAATAACAAATCAAGCCTGTTAAAACCAGTCCAAAAATAGCGAGGTTTACTCCTATTGATTCCTTGTAAAAAAGCAGTGTAAAAACGATACTGCATGCTAAAATAAAATGATGTTTTTTCATGATTTAAAATTTGAAAGTACTTTGTATTTCAAAGTATTTAGGTAAAAAAATTTTACTTGTTAGATTTCATTAATTTTTCAAGACTCGATAGGTGTTCATTAAAGGCCGCGCGCCCTCTATTGGTCACTCTATATGATGTTTTAGGCTTTTTGCCTACGAATTCTTTCTTTACTTCGATATATTCTGATTTTTCCAATGCCGAAGAATGACTTGCCAGATTACCATCTGTTATATCTAAAAGGGTTTTCATTTCGGTAAAATCAATCCAATCATTGACCATCAGAATGGACATAATTCCCAATCTGACACGGCTTTCAAAATCCTTATTTAATTTATCAATGATTCCCATTGGATTATTTGTATTTTTTGAACATGATTAGTCCGTACAAGATATGCAAAATTCCAAAACCAATGATCCAAAAAATTAATCCATATCCAATGAAAAACAAGGAAATGCATCCTAAAATAAGCTGGCTAAAACCAAGATATTTAATATCTGAAAATGTATATTTTTCGGCATTTATCAAGGCTAATCCGTAAAAAATTAAAGTTGTTGGCGCTACCAGAATAAAAATTTTATGGTAAATCAATGCCAGGCAAAATATGCCGCCAACTGCTAATGGAATGGCCAAATTGAAAAGCATCTTTTTTGTTGCAGTTGTCCAGATTGGCAAATTGTACTTTTTACTTTTTCTGATGGTGAAAAAGATTCCGAAAACAAAAGCAAAGATCAAAATGATTAATCCGCTTGTAATTAATTCAGAAACTAAATTGCCATCTAATAAAACATGTTCTCCATCAAGATAATTTATTCCGTTTATTTTGAATAACTGATAAACATACAATCCGCCAATTAAAGCAGAAAGTCCGGCAAAAACTCCTGAGAGTCCGCTTAATGATATAAATCGGGAAGAACGCTCCATCATGGAACGGATATGTGATAAGTCTTCTTGATGCTTCTGATTCATAATTAAAGTACTTTGAATTACAAAGTTATTATTTATTTTGGATTGACAAAATTAAATTGTCATTTTTATTTCAACTAATTTTATAGAAGGAGTTTTTGTACCAATATGTAATCCCTACGGGATATCTTGCGGTGGGGTTTGTTGTTTTTTGCTACCAATATGTAATTCCTACGGAACATTTACGATGGGTTTATTGCTTTTTTTTTGCTACCGATATGTAATCCTTACGGGATATTTTAAGATGGGGTTTATTACTTTTTTGCTACCAACATGTAACTCCTAACGGAGTATTTTGAAGATTAAACATTCTTAAGCATTTTAAAATTTTATAACACCACGGAATATTTTACGATATGCTATTATAATACGAACAACATTTAACTCCTAGCAAAATATTTATGCCTAAAAAAGGATATCTCGTAGAGATTACATATTTGGTAGAAAAAAAGATTGCGTTTCATTTTTGTTCCGTAGGGACTACACATATTTATTCATCCCAACTAATGTAAACCTACAAGGTTTTAAAAGCCTTACAGAGCATGAAAGATCTTACTGCCTCTGGGTTGCGTGAGGGATAGGAGATAGCTACCGAAGTAGCACGGATAGCCCGACCGTATTTGCGAAAGGCGCACATATGCAGCAAGATTGGAGCGCCTTTTGTAAATAGGGTCACGCCCAATGTATAAAAACGAAAAGCCTACTCGATTGAATAGGCTTTTGTATCTGAATGAGAAATTTTAATTTATCAAAACCATCTTCTGCGTTTAAATAAAAACACGCCAAAAGTAGAGAGAATAACGGAAACAAAAAGAAGTATCCAAATGCCGTATTTGCTTTCTTCTAAACCGTTTGGCACGTTCATTCCGTACAAACTTGCGATTAAGGTTGGAATCATTAAAATGATCGAAATGGAGGTCATTTGTTTCATAATATTGTTCATATTATTGGAGATCACAGAGGCATACGCATCCATCATTCCGGTTAGGATGTTGCTATAAATATTGGCTGTGTCCTGCGCCTGACTTAGTTCTATTTCGACATCTTCGAGCAAATCTAAATCGTAGTTTGCCTTATATGCTTTTAAGTTTTTTATACGATGAAACAAAACATCATTTGCTTTTAATGAGGTAATAAAGAAAACCAAACATTTTTCGATTTGAAGCAATGCCTGCAATTCTTCATTTTTGATTGATTTTTCTAAATTATCTTCGGCTAATTTTATCTTTTGATTAATTTGTTTTAGGTATTTTAAATACCAAACACTTGATGAAAGAAGCAATCTCAAAACCCAGTCTGAATTATCCTTAACCTGAATATTTTTTCGTCGTGAATACAACATAAAATCATGTATGATTTCTGTTTTGTAAAATGTAATAGTTACACAGATATCATCTTTGAAAATGACACCAAGCGGAATAGTTTGAAAAGGCAGTTTAACGTCATCACTTTTTATAGGAACGCGCATGATGATAAGTGTCCAGCCATCTTCGATTTCGATACGGGGTCTTTCGTCTATATCTTCAATATCGTTGTAAAATGCTTCGGGAATTTGAAGTTCTTCGAGTAAATATTTTTTTTCTGTTTCTGATGGAGATTCGATACTTATCCAGCAGTTTGGAGTCCATTTTGAGATTTCGATTAATCCGTTGTTGTTTGTGTAAAAGGCTTTCATTTCAAAATACAGGGTTTTATCGCAGCATTTTGAAATTTTCAAAAGCTGTTTTTAATTTAATACTAACGAATAATAATCGTCCATTTGGAGAAGTTTTTTTAAAGTGCTGCAAAAGTATCTTTTATTTTTAAGACGGGAAACTTTAGGGTATTAATTATATATTAAAATGTACTTTGAGCAGAGTTTTTAAACACGTAGAAGCATAGATATTGCTACTGTAAAAAGGCGTTTCACTTTTTCTAAACAAACATAGCCAGAATCAACTATGTGAGAGAATTTTTAGTTGTGTAATACAACAAAGCCTGTTCAATTGAACAGGCTTTGTATATATTTTTGAAAGAGTATTATTTTCTTGCACTTCTCATTTTTCTTGCTAAAAGTGTATTTTGAAGCAACATCGCAATTGTCATTGGTCCTACTCCACCTGGAACTGGTGTAATGAATGATGCTTTTTTGCTTACTTCATCAAAATCAACATCACCTTTAATTACATAACCTTTTGAGTTTGATGTATCTTCAACACGTGTAATTCCAACATCTACAATTACAACTCCGTCTTTCACCATATCACCTTTTAAAAATTCAGGAACTCCTAAAGCTGTAATAATGATATCTGCATTTTTAGTAAATTCTGCTAAGTTTTTAGTACGGCTGTGTGTTAGCGTAACGGTTGAATCTCCCGGATTTCCTTTACGACTCATCAGGATACTCATTGGTCGACCTACGATGTGGCTTCTTCCAATTACTACGGTATGCTTTCCGGCAGTTTCTACTTTGTAACGTTCTAATAATTGCATTATTCCGAATGGTGTTGCAGGAATAAAACTCTCCATTTCCAAAGCCATTCTTCCAAAGTTTGTTGGATGAAAACCATCTACATCTTTATCGGGATCAATTGCTAATAGAATTTTTTGTTCGTCGATATGTTTTGGCAATGGCAACTGAACGATATATCCGTCCAGATTATCATCTTCGTTTAGTTCTTTGATTTTAGCTAATAAATCTGCTTCGGTAATATCTTCTGGTAAAGCGACTAAAGTTGAATCGAAGCCAATTTGCTGGCAAGATTTTACTTTACTTCCTACGTAAGTTAAACTTGCTCCATTTGTACCAACTATAACGGCTGCTAAATGAGGCACTTTCCCTCCGGCTGCTTTT
>Ga0307413_10000026_pt1 | contig 39845 bp, 31 predicted proteins | sample DK1Ometagenome_3_FD_203714 | JGI IMG/M metagenome (GOLD analysis project Ga0307413, IMG submission 203714) | Maize rhizosphere microbial communities from greenhouse at UC Davis, California, United States - DK15-O-2 | ecosystem: Host-associated > Plants > Roots > Rhizosphere > Soil | place: USA... | reverse complement strand
AAGCTACTGGCTTCACTCCTGCCGGAATCTTTAAATAAAACATATTTAGTCAATTCAGGTACAGAAGCGATTGAAGGCGCACTAAAATTAGCCAAAAGAACAACAGGTCGCAGTCAGCTTATTTCGTGTCATAATGCTTATCATGGCAACACAATGGGCTCTATGAGTGTTATGGGATTTGAAGAACGCAAACAAGCTTTTAGACCATTGCTTCCTGACGTTGATTTTATTACCTTTAACAACGAAGAAGATTTACAAAAAATAACAACCCGAACTGCAGCAATTCTGCTTGAAACAATTCAGGGCGGTGCCGGATTTATTCAGCCTCACGATAACTTTTTACAAAAAGTCCGTAAGCGTTGTGATGAAGTTGGTGCCATGATGATTGTCGATGAAATTCAACCTGGTTTCGGCAGAACAGGAAAACTTTTTGGTTTTCAAAATTACGATGTCGTACCGGATATTGTGGTTATGGGAAAAGGAATGGGCGGCGGAATGCCTGTAGGAGCCTTTACAGCTTCGGCAGAAAAAATGGATCTTTTGACAGAAAATCCTAAATTAGGGCATATAACCACGTTTGGAGGTCATCCTGTCATTGCGTCAGCTTGTTTAGCTACTTTGCAGGAATTAACTGAAACTAATTTGATGCAGGAAGCATTAGAGAAGGAAAAACTGTTCAGATCGCTTTTGGTACATCCTTTGATAAAGGAAGTTAGAGGAAAAGGATTAATGCTTGCCGCAATGACCGAAACAGCCGAAATAACCAATGAAATTATTTTAAGCTGTCAGGACAAAGGTCTTATTTTATTCTGGTTATTATTTGAAGGATGTGCTATACGAATAACGCCGCCGTTAACCATCTCTGAAGAAGAAATAAAAGAAGGCTGCGCCATAATTTTAGAAGTTATGGATCAAATCATTAAAAGACAACAAAAAGCTTAATTAAAGCTTTACATTAAAAAGAAGAATAATAACGAATAATCTTTTACATTTCAGAAGATTATGATTAAAAACAGAATGTGAATTCTGTCCATATTGTTAATTAAATTGTTCAAAACAATTAATTTCCTTTCCGCACAACAATAATATGGTTGCCTAAATTTATAACAGGCTAATTTCAAATATAACAAAGTATGCAATTAAGCAACGAAGAAGAAGATTATAACCTATCCTTATCAAAATTTGAGTCTATGTTAAAAACTAACAAAGTACTCTTTTTTGATTCTGAAGAATTTGAAGAAATTATTCTTCATTATTTAGATATAGGTAAGGCTAATTTAGCAAAAAAGGCCTTAAAACTTGCATTAGACCAACACCCAAAATCTACAGGCTTAAAATTAGTACAAGTAGAAATGCTGGTTTATGACGACAAACTTGAGATCGCTGAGAAGCTTTTAAATGAGTTGTATGCAAGTGAACCAAATAACGAGGAAATTTACATCCAGAAAGCGAATATCTGCTCTAAAAGAGATCAACACGAGAAAGCTGTAGAATTGCTTAAAATTGCCTTGCAATATACTGACGACTACGCTGATGTGTACAATTTAATTGGAATGGAATATCTTTTCATGGATAACCTTGAGATGGCAAAAGACAGTTTCATCAAATGTCTTGAAGAAGATTTAGAAGATCAATCTGCGCTTTATAATGTAGTTTATTGTTTTGAATTTTTAGATCAAAACCAGGAAGCTATTCTTTATCTTAACGATTATATCAACAAAAACCCGTATAGTGAAATCGCCTGGCATCAACTTGGACGTTTGCATTATGGGGTAAAAGAATACGAAAACGCAATTCGTGCTTTTGACTACGCAACACTTATCGACGATGAGTTTTTAGGTGCTTTTATGGAGAAAGCAAAAGCGTACGAGCGTCTTAAAAAATATAACGAAGCAATTGAAAGCTACAACCGCACCATCGAATTGGACGATGCGACTTCGTATGCTTTATTACGAATTGGTAAGTGTTACGAAAAATTGGGTAATTCTGTAAAAGCGCTTCAATATTATAACCAAACAGTACATGAAGATCCGCTTTTAGACAAAGGCTGGATTGCCATTACTGATTTTCATGTTCGCCAGAAAAACTTTCAAAAAGCATTATTTTTTGTAAATAAAGCTTTAGCTATCGACAATCAAAATCGTTTGTATTGGAAACGTTACGCAACGATCAACAAACAAATGAACTTTTTTGAAGAAGCAGAATTTGGATACAGAAAAGCGGTAGAATTTGGCGATTATGCACTAGATACCTGGTTATTTTGGGTTGATATTTTACAATTTTTAGGAGAATTTGAAAGCGCAATTCAGACTTTATTGCAAGCTACAGAGTATTTTCCTGAAGAAAACGAAATAGAATATCGTTTGGCCGGATTGTATTTTATGATTCAGGACAACACAAAAGCAAAATTCCATTTAAGCAACGGGTTACGTTTAAACTTTGATAATTACATTTTAATCGAAGATTTATTTCCAGTGGTTTGGACAAAAAAAACGGTTAGAAATTATATAGAAAAACATAGAAAACAATAATGATTGATATTTTAAAAAGACGTTTTGGCTTATTAGGGCGTAATATTAGTTACTCATTTTCAAAAGGATATTTTACTGAAAAGTTTAATAATGATGAAGTTTTTTTGGGCAACAGCTATGAAAACTTCGATATTTCAGAAATTAATCATTTCAGTGGATTAATAAAAAACAATCCTGATTTAAAAGGACTAAATGTCACGATACCTTATAAAGAACAGGTTATTCCGTTTTTAGATAAATTATCAAAAAAAGCAGCCATAATTGGAGCCGTTAACACCATTAAATTCACCAAAAAAGGAAAATTAAAAGGCTACAATACAGATTATTATGGTTTTAAAAAGTCTTTAAAGCCCTTATTAGAACCACATCATAAAAAAGCGCTTATTCTTGGTACAGGAGGCGCATCAAAAGGTGTTGCATTTGCCCTTGACGAACTTAATATTCCGTACACTTTTGTTTCCAGAGAAGCAAAAGAAAACATTATTGATTACGATTTGATAAATGCCACTACATTTGATAATTTTCAAATCATAATCAACTGTACTCCAGTAGGTACAAGTCCAAATATTGAAGCTTGTCCTAATCTTCCGTACGAGTTTTTTACAGATAAGCACATCGCTTACGATTTAATTTATAATCCTGAAGAAACGCAATTTTTAAAAAATGCTAAAGAAAAAGGAGCAATCATTAAAAACGGTTATGATATGCTTATTTTTCAGGCTGAAAAGGCATGGAAAATATGGAATAAATAAAAAAGAGCAGAGGGTGAAATATTAAGGTAATTTTCGTACTTTTAGACTACTCATTTATAAGTAGTTATGAAAAAATTCTACCTTTTTTTACTGCTATTTTTATTTATTACTTTTTTCGCAAAAGCTCAGGACACTGAAGAAGCTGCCAAAAACGTATATACAGAGGCACGCTATCATTATTATCTAAAAACCATTTTATTATTTAATGAATATTTAGATACAGATTCCGGATCATTTAATACGACCGAACTTCGATTTTTACATCCTATCGCCAACAAAGCATGGAATTTAAGAATTGATCTTCCTTTAATTTCAACCAACTCAAGTTCTGATAATAAAACCGGAATTGGTGATATTGGTGCCGGAATTAGTTATATCCCTTATTTAGAACATGAAAATGGTGGAATTGCTTTTCGAGCAAGAGTCATTTCTAATTCTGCAACTGATCCCGCTCGCGGATCCGGGAAATGGGTTTTCTCTCCTGCGGTTTTCTACGGAAAATATTTAAAGAAAGATAAAATAATATGGATTTCTTCTCTGGAAAACCAGCTTAGTTTTGCAGGTTCGGATAATAGAGAAGACATTAATACCACTTCGTTTGAAAATTATTTCATGTTTATAATGGGAAAAAACTGGATTGCAGCTGATGCGGCTTTTAGATATAACGCTACAAACAAAGGATTTCCAAACAATGCTTTTTTAGAATTTGGCAGACGAATAACAGCAAACGATATGGCATATATTCATCCAAGTGTGGGTTTTGGAAGTCATAAGTCTTATAATTTTGGTATTGAAGTGGGAATGTTAATTCTCTTTTAAGTTTTAATTAAAATAGGAACTTCTTTACTAAAATATTATTTTATAATCGTTTTTCTTAAAATGATATTGTTTTTAAATTTAAATTTACTTCAAAAATAAAGCGAAAAAACAAGTATCATAATCTTAAATCACTTCAATAAATAAGAATTTCACCGCAAAATAGCAGATAAACAAACGATTTATTTTGTATTTAGAAACACCTTTACTATCTTTCGCAATGTTTAAATCAATATACTTATACATTTAAAATGTTAGAAGAAAAGAATGATAACCTGCAAGAGGCAGACGGAAAAGTTGGAATCGAAATTAGTGATTCTGTAGAAAATGATGCAATTGAAACATCAGAGACAGTAACAGCACCCGAAAATGAAATAGAAAGTGCAGATGAAACTGAGGAAGCAAATCATCAAACAGCATTAGATGCTATTACAAATTCGAATGCCGAAGAGAGTGAAGATGAGACGCTAAAAGAGCGTCATGATATTCCTATGCAGGATTATGACACTTTTTCAATGGATGCGCTTGTTGATGAATTGAAAAAACTTGTCAATACAGATAAAGTAATGTCTGTAAAAGATCATATTGAAGAAATTAAAAAATCGTTTTTATTACAATACAACCATCTTATAGAGGAGAAAAAAGAAGAATTTAACGCTTCTAAAGAGGATCCGAATGAAGAATTTGAATATCATTCTCCTTTAAAATCTAAATTTGACGAATACTACAACATCTTTAGAGAAAAAAGAAATGTTCACTTTAAACATTTACAAACTAATTTAAAAACAAATTTAGAGAATCGACTTGCTATTGTTGAAGAACTAAAAGAGCTTATAAATCCGCAGGAAAACATCAAGGACACGCTTAAACATTTTAATGATTTAAGAGAAAGATGGAAAAATGCAGGAGCAATTCCGAAAGATAAATACAATCACGTTTGGAATAATTATCACTTCCATGTAGAAAATTTCTATGATTATCTGCACTTAGATCGTGAAGCACGAGATTTAGACTTTAAATATAATTTAGATCAAAAGCAAAAAATTATTGCTCGCGTTGAAGAATTGGTTAATGAAACTGATATCAGCAAAGCTTTTCGTGAGTTACAAGATTTACACAGAATTTGGAAAGAAGATATCGGGCCGGTTTCTAAAGAATACCGTGATGTGATTTGGAATAAATTTAGTGAATTAACTAAAAAAATTCATGATAAAAGAGAGCTTTTATTTGAAAGCCAAAGAGCAAACGAGCAGCAAAACCTTGAAGTTAAAAAGGAAATTATTGCAAAAATAGAAGTTTTGGGTACCGAAAAAGTAAATTCTCATTCGCAATGGCTGGTACAAATACAAAAAGTTGAAGCACTTAGAAATGAGTTTTTTGCCGCTGGTAAAGTTCCGTCAGAAGTAAATGAAGAAACATGGGCCGCGTTTAAAACTGCCGTTAGAAACTTTAATTCATTTAAAAATTCGTTTTACAAAGACATTAAAAAAGACCAAAACGATAATTTAAATAAAAAAATGGCTTTGGTTGCTAAAGCCAAAGAATTACAGGAAAGTACAGATTTTGCTGCCACTACTCCAATAATGAAGCAAATTCAGGAAGAATGGAAGCAAATTGGACATGTGCCTAAAAAATATTCTGATAAAATCTGGAAAGAATTCAAAGATGCCTGCAATCATTATTTTGACAAATTAAAAGAGCATAAATCTGAAGAAAACGGTGATGAAGTTGCCGCTTTTGATAATAAAAAGGCTTATTTAGATATTCTGAGAGCTTATCAGTTAACAGGTGATCACAAAACAGATTTAGATGCGATAAAACAACATATTGAAACCTGGAAAGGTTTTGGAAAAGTTCCTTTTTCAAGACGTCATATCGAAGGTAAATTCAACAAAATTCTGGATGCTCTTTTCGAAAAATTAAGTTTGAGTAAGAAAGAAACAGAAATGATGCGTTTCTCAAACAGAATTGATTCATTATCTGAAAGTAACGACACGAGAAAACTAGATAACGAAAAGATTTTCTTAATGCGTAAAATTGAAGAAGTACAAAACGAAATATTCCAATTAGAGAATAACATTCAGTTTTTTACCAATACCAAAAACGCTAAAAAAGAGAATTCAATTGTTCTTGAAGTTCGTAAAAACATTGCTATCCACAAGGAAAGTCTTGACGTTTGGAAAGACAAACTGAAACAATTGCGAAATTTAGGTCAGGAATAAGATTTAAATATTAAAAATAAATTAGGGTGTAATGAATTTCATTGCACCTTTTTTTATGCACTAGATTTTTTTTTACTGCAAAGCCCGCAAAGATTTTACGCAAAGTTCGCAAAGCTGGAACAATTCAAAGTTTTGCGAACTTTGCGTTTTTATAAGCTCAGTATAATAAAAAAACATTGCGTGCTTTGCGGTTAAATAATCCCAAAACTTAACATTCTAATTAATTTGATAAAACTATTCTGTAAAATATTGATTATATTTGAGTATCAAAAGATTATAAACCTTAATATAATATCACATGAAATTTACAAGAAAAGCAAACGCTAACTGGCAAGGAACCGGTATGGAAGGAACTGGAAAAATTAGCACTCAAAGTACAACCCTCGATAACGCTCAATTATCATTTAAAACCAGATTTGCAGATGGCGTTGGAACAAATCCTGAGGAACTTGTTGCTGCAGCTCATTCGGGGTGTTTTACAATGCAATTAAGTTTTTTACTAAATGAAGGAGGTTTTACTGCAGATGATTTATCTACAGAAGCGACTGTAACTTTTGAAGATGGTACAATTACTTTAATACATTTAGACTTAAAAGGAAAAGTTCCTTCTATTTCTGCAGAAGAATTTGAGAAAACAGCAGCAAAAGCAAAAGAAATTTGTCCGATATCTAAACTATTGAATACTACAATTACTTTATCTGCTACTTTAGTAAGTTAATTTAAAAAGTATAAGGCATAAAAAAAACCATTCGTTGAAACGAATGGTTTTTTTTATGTAAAGAATGATTTCTTAGTTCATTGTAGCTTTTAATGCTTTTGCCTCAGCAGTCATTTCTAAAGCTTTGTAAACTCCTAATAATGTTTTAGAAACATCATCATTTTTAGGATCTAATTCATGTGCTTTTTTAAGGTAAGGAATTACACCTTTGAAAACATTTTCTCTCTCTAATTTCAAAACGTCATAACGCTTCATATCTTTTGCAGAAGTTCCCAATTTGTTCATTTCGTCAATGATTGGTTTTTCAGCCTCTAATTTTAAAGCTGCAAGATTAAGGTAAGCATTTGTATAGTTTGGATCAATTTCGATTGATTTCAAATAATATTTTTCAGCATCGGCATTGTTTTTAGCATTTGCACTAATAACTCCTAAGTTGAAAACTAAATCAGCATTGTTTGGATCTTTTTGTAAAGCCTCTCCAACTAATTTTTTGTAAGTATCAAAATCTTTAGTTTCTAAATATAAATTAGCTTCTGAAAGAATTAAAGAAGAATCATCCGGATTCGCTTTTCTTGCATCTGCAATTGCTTTTTTAGCATCTTCAACACGTCCTTTTTGCACTAAAATCAAAGCTAAGTTTTTGTAGATCTCACCTCTTTTAGAAGGAATTGCTTCTGTTTTAGGTTTTTCGTGAGTTCCTAATTTAATAGCCAAATCTCTTTCGCTAGCTGTATTGAAACCATCTTCGTTACCAGAAGCTTTGTTCATTGCAGTATAACTTGTTCCTTTTCCAGAATAGTTTAATTTTTTCAACTCTTCATACATTGGTAAAGCTGTATCGTAATCCTGAGCATTTACAGCTGTTGAAGCAGCATAATACAAGTTAATTGTATCTTTTCTGTCTAACAAATAAGCATCATACAATTTTTTTGCTCCATCAGCATGTTTGTTTGCCTGAGTATCTGCAATTGCTGAATTAATCAATAAACCTTTAATTTGAGTAATTGAAGCTGCAGCCTGCGTTGAATACTTTTGTTTTCCAGATGCTTTTTCAACCTCTATCAATTTATTATAGCTTTGAGCAGCTGAAGATAAATTTTTACTTTCTTCTACTTTTTTATTTGCTAAATCCAGGTAAGCATTACCTTGTACAAAATAATATTGAGCCTGTTCAACATCTTTGGCATTTACCACCATGTTTTCAGCATCTTTTAGTATCGTAATTGCTCCTTGAGCATCTCCGCCTTTTAATGCTTTTTCAGCACTTTTAATTTGATCTTTTTGAGCAAAAGTAGCTACCGAAATCAATAATGCTGATGCAAGTATTACATATTTACTTTTCATAATATTCAATTTGTGTATTTAATTTTAATTTTTGTGGTTATATATTTTTACTCTTCCGATTCTTCTTCAGAATCATCTTCGTCTTCTACTACTTCATCAGTATCGTCTTCATCGTCTTCAACTGTACCATCGTCTTCAAGAACTTCCAAATCTGGTTTGACTCTTTCGATAACCGGCCCAACTACATTTCCGTCTTCATCAACAACAACTTCTTCAACATCGTCTTTCATGACTTTTGTTACGGCTGCAATAGAATCTTTACCTTTTAAGTTAATCAATCGAACCCCTTGCGTTGCACGACCCATTACACGTAAATCTTCGATAGCCATTCTAATTGTCAATCCTGATTTGTTGATAATCATTAAGTCATCAGCATCAGTTACGGCGTTGATAGAGATAAGTTTTCCTGTTTTTTCTGTAATGTTAAGTGTTTTCACACCTTTTCCACCACGGTTTGTAATTCTGTAAACATCTTCTCCATCTTCGTCTACTAATTTGGTACGTTTTCCGTATCCGTTTTCAGTTACAACTAAAATTTGCGAATCGTTAACATCATTTTTAGCAACAGTAACCATACCAATTACTTCATCAGTATCGTCTTTTAAGCTAATTCCACGAACTCCTGAAGCTGTTCTTCCCATCGGACGTGTCTTAGTTTCTTCAAAACGAACCAATTTACCAGATTTAACTGCCAGGATAATTTGGCTTTCTCCATCTGTTAATTGCGCCCCCATTAATTCGTCGCCTTCCTTAATAGTAATAGCAGCAACTCCATTTACTCTCGGTTTAGAATATTTCTCTAAAGAAGTTTTCTTAACCTGACCTTGTTTGGTAACCATTACAAGGTTATGACTGTTGATATAATCTTTATCTTTTAAGTCTTGCGTACAAATGAAAGCTTTTACTTTATCATCGCTTTCAATGTTTACAAGGTTCTGGATTGCTCTACCTTTTGCCGTTTTACTTCCCTCTGGAATTTCGTAAACACGCATCCAGAAACATTTTCCTTTTTGGGTAAAGAACATCATATATTGGTGGTTGGTTGCAACAAACATGTGCTCAAGGAAATCCTGATCTCTTGTTCCTGCACTTTTTTGTCCAACTCCTCCTCTATTCTGCGTTTTATATTCTGTTAAGTTCGTACGTTTGATATAACCTGCATGAGAAATTGTAATAACTACATTTTCATCGGCAATTAAATCTTCGATACTTACATCTCCACCAGAATATTCAATTTGAGAACGACGCTCGTCTCCGTATTTCTCACGAATTTCTTCAAGTTCTTCCTTAATTAATTTAGTTCTCAAATCAACATCAGCTAATAATGCTTTTAAGTGCTCAATTAATTTCATTAATTCTTCAAACTCAGCTCTTAATTTATCCTGCTCCAGACCTGTTAACTGACGCAAACGCATCTCAACAATAGCACGAGCCTGAATATCCGATAATTTAAATCTTTCGATTAATTTCTCACGAGCTTCTTCTGTATTTTTAGAACCTCTGATTATTGCAATAACTTCATCAATATTATCAGAAGCAATAATTAAACCTTCTAAAATATGTGCTCTTTCTTCGGCTTTACGTAATTCAAATTGTGTTCTACGAACTACTACATCATGACGGTGCTCAATAAAATAGTGAATCATATCTTTTAGATTCAACATTTGTGGGCGGCCTTTTACAAGTGCAATATTATTTACACTAAAAGAGGATTGCAGTGAAGTAAACTTATATAAGGTATTCAATACTACGTTTGGCGTAGCGTCACGTTTCAGGATATAAACGATACGCATACCGTTTCTGTCAGATTCGTCACGAATATTGGCAATACCTTCAATTTTTTTATCGTTAACCAAATCAGCCGTACGTTTGATCATTTCGGCTTTGTTAACCTGATATGGAATCTCGGTAACGATGATACATTCTCTACCGTCAACTTCTTCAAAACCAACTTTTGCACGCATTACAATACGTCCTCTACCTGTTTTAAAAGCTTCACGAACACCTTCATAACCATATATTACACCTCCTGTTGGAAAATCAGGAGCTTTAATATGCGTCATTAATTCGTCAACTTCAATATCGTTATTATCAAGGTACGCCAATGTACCATTGATTACTTCAGTTAAATTGTGTGGAGGCATATTGGTTGCCATACCTACTGCAATACCGGTTGCACCGTTTACTAATAAGGTAGGGACTCTTGTAGGCATTACTTTTGGCTCGTACAAAGTATCGTCAAAGTTCAATTGAAAATCAACTGTTTCTTTTTCGATATCTGCCATAATATCCTCAGAGATTTTTCGCATTCTGGCCTCAGTATAACGCATTGCCGCCGGACTATCTCCATCGACAGAACCAAAGTTACCCTGACCATCAACTAATAAATATCGCATACTCCATTCCTGAGCCATACGTACCATTGCATCATAAACAGATGTATCTCCGTGTGGGTGATACTTACCCAGAACCTCCCCTACGATTCTCGCAGATTTTTTGTGGGCAGATCTTGATGTTACTCCTAAGTCATACATTCCGTAAAGAACTCTTCGATGCACTGGTTTCAAGCCATCTCTAACATCCGGAAGCGCTCTTGATACGATTACTGACATCGAATAATCGATGTAAGCTGATTTCATTTCATCTTCTATGTTAATGGGAATTAACTTTTCTCCTTCAGACATAAGTTGTTATGTTTAATAATTATATTAGTTTCAAAGCGTGCCAAGATACGGTTTTTTGAAATTTTTTCAGCTATTTACTTACACTTATTTCAATGATTTATTAACAACTTTATTTTACTTTTTAGTTAATAAATTAAGCGTTTTTTAACGCTTTTATTGTTATTTTTTTTGTCTATTAGCTGACAGGAGATTCGGAAGGGTATGGTTTTTGTTTTTCAAAGACTAATTCACTAAATTTACAATTACAATTATATATTATGGATGATAATTTTTCACCAAGAGTAAAAGATGTTATTACCTACAGTAAAGAAGAGGCCTTACGTTTGGGTCACGACTTTATAGGTACTGAACATCTAATGCTAGGCATTTTGAGGGATGGAAACGGTAAAGCCATTCATATACTTAATAACCTTGCAGTCGATTTAGATCATTTGCGCAGAAAGGTAGAAATACTGAGTCCGGCCAATCAAAGCGTTGAAGTAAATGCTGAAAAGAAAAATCTTCATCTTACCCGTCAAGCGGAAAGAGCACTGAAGACAACTTTTCTGGAAGCTAAAGTATTTCAGAGCTCGTCAATTAGCACGGCGCACCTGCTTTTATGTATCTTACGAAACGAAAACGATCCCACAACCAAGCTGTTGAATAAACTAAAAATAGATTATGACATAGCTAAAGAACAATATTTAAACATGACTCCAAACGAAGAAGAATTCTTAGAAAACTTGCCTAGAAACGAATCATACAATGACGATTCAGGACAAGATGACAGTCTTAAGGAAAGTAGTTTTAATAATCCAGCCAATAAGTCAAACAAAAAATCGAAGACTCCGGTTTTAGATAATTTTGGGAGAGATTTAACAGAAATGGCCGAAGAAGGAAAACTAGATCCTGTTGTAGGACGCGAAAAAGAAATAGAGCGTGTATCGCAAATTTTAAGCCGTAGAAAAAAGAACAACCCACTTCTTATTGGTGAACCAGGAGTTGGTAAATCTGCTATTGCTGAAGGATTAGCATTGCGTATCATTCAGAAAAAAGTATCACGTATTCTTTTCCACAAACGTGTAGTAACCCTTGATCTGGCAAGTTTAGTTGCCGGAACAAAATACCGCGGTCAGTTTGAAGAAAGAATGAAAGCCGTGATGAACGAACTTGAAAAAAATGACGATATCATTCTTTTCATTGATGAAATTCATACTATTGTAGGTGCTGGCGGAGCAACAGGTTCTCTTGATGCTTCAAACATGTTTAAACCTGCATTAGCAAGAGGCGAAATTCAATGTATTGGTGCAACAACGCTTGATGAGTACAGACAATATATTGAAAAAGACGGCGCTCTTGAAAGACGTTTTCAAAAAGTAATTGTAGAACCAACTTCTGTTGAAGAAACAATCGCGATTTTGAACAATGTAAAAGACAAATACGAAGATCACCACAACGTAACTTATACGCAGGAAGCAATCGAAGCTTGTGTTAAATTAACAAACAGATATATGTCTGAGCGTTTTTTACCGGACAAAGCTATTGATGCTCTTGACGAAGCTGGTTCTCGTGTACACATTACTAATATTGATGTTCCTAAACAAATTCTTGATTTAGAGCGTCAATTGGAAGAAGTGCGTGAAAACAAGAATATGGTAGTGAAAAAACAAAAATATGAAGAAGCTGCCAAACTTCGTGATGATGAAAAACGTATCGAAAAAGATTTAGCTGTTGCGCAAGAGCAATGGGAAGAAGATTCTAAAAACAACAGAATTGAAGTTACAGAAGATAATGTAGCCGATGTTGTTTCGATGATGACCGGAATTCCTGTAAACAGAATTGCACAAACAGAAAGCAATAAACTGGCTAAATTACCTGAATTAATTCAGAATAAAGTAATTGGTCAAAATGATGCGGTTTTAAAAATTGCACGTTCTATTCAACGTAACAGAGCCGGACTTAAAGATCCTAATAAACCAATTGGTTCGTTTATTTTCTTAGGTCAGACCGGAGTTGGTAAAACCCAATTGGCTAAAGTTTTAGCAAAAGAATTATTCGATTCTGAAGATGCATTAGTTCGTATCGACATGAGTGAATACATGGAAAAATTTGCTATCTCTCGTTTAGTTGGAGCGCCTCCGGGATACGTAGGTTACGAAGAAGGTGGACAATTGACAGAAAAAGTTCGTAGAAAACCATATTGTGTTGTTCTTTTAGACGAGATCGAAAAAGCGCATCCAGATGTGTTTAATATGATGCTTCAGGTGCTTGATGACGGATATTTGACTGATAGTTTAGGTCGTAAAATCGACTTTAAAAATACTATCATTATCATGACATCTAACGTTGGAGCACGTCAGTTGAAAGATTTTGGACAAGGTGTAGGATTTGGAACCGCTGCAAAAGTGGCTCAGGCCGATGAAAACTCAAAAAGCATTATCGAAAATGCATTGAAAAAAACTTTTGCTCCAGAATTCTTAAACAGAATTGATGACGTAATCGTATTCAACGCATTAGAGAAACATGATATCGATTTGATTATCGAAATCGAGCTTACAAAACTGTACACTCGTATTGCTGAATTAGGATATAAATTAAGTCTTACTGATAAAGCAAAAGCATTTATCGCTGAAAAAGGCTTTGACAGACAATTTGGTGCAAGACCTCTAAAAAGAGCGATTCAGAAATATGTTGAGGATTTATTAGCAGAAGAAATCATTACTTCAAAAATACATTCAGGTGATGAAATTTTAATGGATTTAAAAGATGATTCTCAGGAACTTTCTGTAGAAGTACACAAAGCCGAAGAGCCGACAAATCTATAAATTGATAAATTTTATAACAGAAATAACAAACCCGTTACGTTTTTATAACATAACGGGTTTTTTCTTTGGATAAAATCGTATATTTATTAAAAGCAAATAGCTACTTTTGAATATTAAATTTTATAACAAACAATAACGTATGCTTCAAAATAAAGTCATTTTAGGTAGCGAAGAATGGTGCTCATTTCCAGAACTAGGAATCCCTACAATCAAGGCTCGCGTCGATTCTGGCGCAAAAACTTCGGCAATGCACGCCATAAACATAGCTCCTTTTATAAAAAATGATGCCAATTGGGTAAAATTTGACATTAACCCTATTCAGAATAATATCAAAACCATTATTCATTGTGAAGCTCCGCTGGTTGACAAACGAATTGTAAAAAGTTCAAGCGGTTTTAGAGAACATCGTTATGTTATTCAAACCAACCTAAAAATTGGCGATGCAAAATGGCCAATCGAAATGACTTTGACCAATCGTGACTCAATGGGTTTTCGCATGCTTTTAGGCCGCGAAGCCATGAGCGGACGTGTACTTGTTGATCCCGAAGAAAAATACATGTTGGGACAGCCAACAACTGAAGCCTTAAAAGAATTATATCAAAACTCTGAGAAAGCAACTTCTGGTTTACGAATCGGACTTTTGGCGAGTAATCCTGAATTATACAGTAATAAAAGAATTATGGAAGCCGGCGAAATGCGCGGTCACGAAATGCATTTTTTGAACATCAAAGAATGTTACATGAAACTGGATGCTAAAACTCCTGAAATTCATTACAGAGGCGGAAAAATATTAAATCAATTTGACGCTATTATTCCGAGAATTCGACCAAGTATTACTTTTTACGGATGTGCTTTAACACGTCAGTTTGAAGCTTTAAAGGTTTTCGTTTTAAATTCGGCTACAGCCATAACACAATCGCGTGATAAATTATATTCACTGCAATTACTTTTAAACAGCGGAATTGATATTCCGACAACCGGTTTTGCCAATTCTCCTCTAGATACTGACAACTTGATTAAAATGGTTGGAGGTTCGCCTTTAATTGTAAAATTATTGGAAGGAACACAAGGAAAAGGGGTTGTTTTGGCAGAAACCAAAAAAGCGGCAGAAAGTGTTATCAACGCTTTTAAAAGTTTAAATGCAAACATTTTAGTTCAGGAATTCATCAAAGAAGCCAACGGAAAGGACATTCGTTGTTTTGTAATTGACGGAAAAGTAGTTGCGGCAATTCAGCGTGAAGCAATGCCAGGCGAATTCAGAGCGAATATTCACTTGGGCGGAACAGCCTCTGTTATAAAAGTAACTGCCGAAGAGAAAAAGATCGCGATAAAAGCCGCAAAAGCTATGGATTTAAAAGTTGCCGGTGTAGACATTATTCGTTCTTCAAAAGGCCCATTATTACTCGAAGTAAACTCTTCTCCAGGTTTGGAAGGAATTGAAGGCGCAACAAATAAAGACATTGCCGGAGAAATGATTAAAGCGATTGAGAAGAATTTTAAATTGATATAAATAATGTATGTTTAAAAAATTCAAGCCCGCATTTTATGTATTCTTATCAGGAATAACTTTATTGTTTCTGGGTTTGTTATTTAAAATGATACTTGGATGGTTAATATTAGGTATTATCTTTTCCATACTTGCTTTTATTCCAATAATCATTTCTATACTGTTAGCAGTTGTAATTTTCATTCATAAGTTCATTTAAACTTAACAACACATAATTAATTTAGCAGCTTTGTCAAAGTTTAAAACCTTGACAAAGCTTTTTTATTAACTTTAAATAAAAAATATGGTTTTCCCTTATTTAGACATTATTCTTAGAAGCGCCGCTGTTTATTTTTTCATGACAATTGCACTTAGGATTTTCGGTAAAAAAGAACTTTCGCAATTAAATACGGCAGATATTATTCTTATTTTACTGATTAGCAACTCTGTTCAAAATGCAATGGTTGGACCAGATACAAGTCTTTGGGGAGGTTTGGTTGCGGCTTTGGTTTTGTTTATAATCAACTTTATTATAAAAAAACTTACTCACAAATACAAAGTGCTTAACGATTTACTTCTGGATAAACCCGAAATCCTGATTCACGACGGAAAACTTGATTTTAAAGCTTTAAGCAAATTAGACATTTCACACGACGAATTAAAAGAAGCGATGCGTGAGCATGGTTTAGAACATTATACCGATGTAAAGCTTTGTATGCTCGAAATTGACGGTACAATCAGTGTGATTTCTGAAGATAAAAAGAACCTGAAACAAACGCATTATAAAAGAAAGCACAATCATAAGAATTTTAGAAAATAACTATTAGAAATTCCAATAAATTAGAAATTCCAAACTGAAAACAAATTCAAGTACAAAATTTCAAACAAAAAATTCCAAATTCCAACTAACTAAACCAACCAATGAAGAAATTATTCCCGATTTTATTTGCTTTTATTATTACTAACGGATTTTCTCAAAATCTAAATACTAAAAGACTAGACAGTTTATTTCAACTTTTAGACAAAAACAATAAATATATGGGAAGCATTGCGATTTCAGAAAACGGAAAACTTATTTATTCAAACTCTATTGGTTACGAAAATGTTGAGACTTCAAAAAAATCAGATATAAACACTAAATACAGAATTGGTTCTATTTCGAAAATATTTACTGCTTCATTAATTTTTAAAGCTATTGAAGAGAAAAAATCAATTTAAACCAAACGATAAATAAATATTTTCCAACAATAAAAAACGCTTCGAAAATCACGATTTCCAATTTACTAAATCACAGAAGCGGAATTTATGATTTTACGAATGATGACAGTTATTTTGACTGGAATACCCAATATCAATCCAGAGATAAAATGACTCAACGAATTGCTTCTGGAGAGATTGCTTTTGAGCCAGACACAAAAGGCGAATACAGTAACTCTAATTATGTGTTGCTAACTTTTATTCTTGAAGATGTTTACAAAAAAACCTATTCTGAAATTTTAGCTCAAAAGATAATCAAACCCCTAAAGCTAAAAAACACTTATTTTGGAGGAAAAATAAACACAGACAACAAAGAATGTAATTCTTATACCTATTCCGGAAAATGGCAAAAAAGTACCGAAACCGATATGTCTATTCCGCAAGGAGCCGGAGGAATTGTTTCGAACCCAACTGATCTGAATCTTTTTATTGAAAGTCTGTTTGCGGGTAAGATCATTTCTGCAGAACATTTAAATGAAATGAAAACCATAAAAGACAAATTTGGTATGGGAATGTTTGAATTTCCTTATCAGGATAAAAAAATATACGGCCACACGGGCGGAGTTGACAGATTTAAATCGGTATTGACTTATTTGCCAAAAGAAAAACTGGCAATAGCGTTTTGTTCCAACGGAAAAGATTATGATAACAACAATGTTTTACAATGTGTTTTAAGTTCTTATTTTAACAATCCATTTCAAATGCCGATATTTTAAAAATTCCAAGTAAAAAATTCCAAATTCCAACGCTTTGGGATTTGGAATTTTTTACTTGGAATTTAATATTGAAACCAGCTTTTTTTTATTTCCAAAACTCAAACCATTTCTTTTCATTGATTATATCAATGTTAATGGTCTTTATAGTTGTATTTGACAATCCAAATACCTTAAGATTTATACTTAAATTGGATAAAATATAATCCTGCTCTTTCGGGAATTTCTCAGCAATCATCTTATAATAAACTAAAAGTTTTTTATCTTTTATGCCATTCACAGCTTGTAGCGCCGCATGAATAACCAAATTTGAGCTATCTTGTAAACCCACTATAAAAGTATCGACATAGTCACTTTTATTTTCTAATTGCCCAAGAGAATAATAAGCAGCCTTTTTTATTTCTTCATTTTCATTATATACAAATGGAACAATAACAGCTCCGTAATCGAATTTCATTTCTTTGAGTAAATAAGTACAAAATCTAAAAGTTTCTTCATCTTTTATTCTGTCTATATTGTTTTTGATAAATTCCTTCCAATCAGCACTTTTATTTTTTGCGTACCAAAACACAAACTGAAACACAGACAAAATATCTTCTTTGGCAAAAGCTGTCAAATAAGGATAAGCCCGATTATAATCAAACTTAACAAGCACCTGAAGCAGCATTTTTTTAATTTTACCAGTAGCCGATTTATAATGTTTTTCAAGAAAATCCAATTCACTTGAATCTATTTTTCTCTTTTTTAAAATTCCATATAAACATTCTAATTTTATCTTTTCATCATCCGTAGCAGCATAAACACTCAAAATATGCGATACAGCACCGCCTAATGTATAATTGAACAACTCTGTTTCTACTTCATTTTCAGAAGTAATTTCATCAAGCCAGCGTTCGTACCAATCCAGAAAATTGGATTCAAAAACAAAAAATGGCTTTTGCAGATCTAAATCAATATTCACAATTCGGCCTTTAAATTCTCCGTTTAAAACAAGTCCATAATAATAAGTACAGCCTTGAGTACCAATGGGCAAAATACCTGCATATAATTTCCCTGATTCAACATTAAAATCCTCGTCAGACAAGTTTTCATTTTCATCAATGTTTTTTATCAAATCTTTCCAGAAATCATCGCTCATTTCTGGATTAAACTGACAGTCTTCTTTTAAATATTTTTCGGGATTGGCAGAAATAAATTCTTCAACATTTTTCCCGAGAGGAAATATTCCATAACCGGGACCCGCAGCAGAATCCTGATAAGATATTCCGCCATTTCCAATATGCAGTAAAAACGTTTTATAACAGTCCGGAAGAGAAACATTGTAATCGTCTTCAAATTGTAAAATATCACTAATATCTGCCGTTTTACCTACAACATATTCATGACTATCAGCACCAAATACTTTTAAATCTTTATCTGTATTTTTTGCTATAACCAACTTCTTTTTTATTCTTTCTATTTGATCTGAAGTTTTTTGATCTATCATAATGAATTCTGAATTTGTATCAAATATATTACTTTATAAGTATTGAAAAAGATGTTTCTGCAAACAAAAAAAGCCGCTTTCGAATTGAAAACGGCTTTAGTATATTTTGACAAATGTGATAATTACTCTCTCACATTTTACATTCATCTGTTTACGAAATAAATAAACTTAAAATAAAGTAAACTAATCCAGCTAAAATAGCCGAAATAGGAATCGTTAATATCCAAGCCCAGATCAAACTTACAGTTACCCCCCAACGAACGGCAGATACACGTTTTGTTAATCCAACCCCGATGATAGAACCTGTAATCGTGTGGGTTGTACTTACCGGAATTTTTAAGTGTTCTGTAAAATACAAGGTTAAAGCTCCGGCAGTTTCAGCAGCAACACCTTCAAATGAAGTTACTTTTGTGATTTTAGAACCCATTGTTTTTACAATTTTCCATCCTCCGCTTAAAGTTCCTGCAGCAATTGCAGAATAACAAGCTAGCGGAATCCAGCCCGGCATTACTCCTTTAACTCCTGTATCATCATTTGGCAAAACAACGTCTAACCAGGAAGCCATATGAACTCCCGGATTTGTATGGATATAAACGGCTACAGCGGCAGCAATAATACCCATTACTTTTTGAGAATCGTTTCCTCCGTGTCCTAAACTAAAAGCAGCAGAAGAAAGTAATTGCATCTTTTTCAAAGCAGCATCTGCCTGATGAAGATTTAAGCTACTGAATATTAAACAAAAAGCACTTACCGTTAAGATAATAAAAGCTACTAAAAACCATTTAATATTGTGCGGATCAAAAGCTACACTCCAAAAATGAGAATCAAAACGAGGTTTGTCAATTTCTGAATAAGGAACCATTAAACTACTCACCACCCAAATAGTTGCGATCATTAAAGCCACAGTAAATATTTTTGGAAAAATACTTTTACGAGAAGCATTTAACAACCAAATGGAGATTAAATAGGAAGCAAAAGCTCCTAATAATGGTGCAAGAACAATAAAGGCAATAATGATTAAAACTCCCGAAGGCATTCCGCCATCTTTTCCGGCCTTGTACCAGCTTACAATTTCGTACCAATAATGTGTAGTTCCATCTTCGCCAATATAACCTGAAAAACCGTGTACAGCGATCGCATGAGCAACTGCTGCTCCTGCAAAACCACCAATTAAAGTATGTGAAGAACTTGAAGGAATTCCTAACCACCAGGTTAATAAATTCCAACAAATAGCTGCAATTACACCGGCAAGAATTACAACCAGGTTAATTTCCATAGTGTGCGCTGTTTTGGCAACAGTATCTGCAACACCAAATCCGAAAACCCAATAAGCTAAAAAGTTAAAAAATGCTGCCCAAAGTACGGCCTGAAAAGGCGTAAGTACCTTTGTTGCAACAACGGTTGCTATAGCATTTGCTGCATCATGAAAACCATTGATGTAATCAAAAATTAAGGCTAATACTATAATAATTATAAGTAGCGTCATAAATTATAACTTCAGAATGAAATAAATTGAATTTAAGAATGTTTTACAGAAATAGATTCCAGTATGTTGGCAACGCTCTTACATTTATCTGTCGCTGATTCTAAAACAGATAACACTTCTTTATATTTAATAATATTTTTAGCGTCTGTTTCGTTCTCAAAAATTTCAAAAACTGCTTTGTTATAAACGTTATCTGATTTATTTTCCAATTTATTAATTCTGGCGCAAGCCTCCTTAATAATATTCATGTTTTTCAAATTGCTCAACTCTTTTACAGCGCTGTCGATGTTTTGACAAGCTTCAAGGTTGATTTCAGTCATTTTTCTGATTGATTTTGTAATTTTATCAACCTGATACAATCTCATTCTGCTCGCCGCACCGTGCAAATAATCGGCAACGTTATCAATAGAAGTAATAAGCGTGTGAATATCCTCTCTATCAAATGGAGTAATGAAGTTTCTGCTCAATTCAAGATTGGTTTGACGTGTAATGTCTTCTCCTCTTTGCTCTAATTCATCAATTTTTTGAAAAAGAACTTCTCTTTCTTTCAACGGAAGATTTACAGCTTCATGTAAATTAGAAGCTAATTCAATTAAATTGCTTGAAGCCTCTTCAAAAAGTGGAAAGAATTTCTTGTCTTTCGGCACTAAAAATTGGAAAATACTGTTTATTGACATTTTTATATTTTTGATAGTGCAAAATTACTTCAATATTATTCGGTAATGTTAAGCCATTGTTAACAAATCGTTTTCAATTTGGAAACTATCCAAAAACGAAACCGTCTTTTCGATGTCATAATGTAAGATTCTGTCTTCTTTTACCAAAGGCACAACTTCTCTGTAACTGCTCAAAAACATTTCGATGAAATCACTTGATTTTAAAGGCTCTCTGTAAGCAATTGCCTGTGATGCATTCATTAGTTCGATAGCCAGAATTCGCTCTAAATTGTCCATAACACGCAGCGCTTTTGTAGCTCCGTTTGCGCCCATGCTTACGTGATCTTCCTGTCCGTTGCTCGATACAATACTATCAATACTAGATGGTGTAGCCAATTGTTTGTTTTGACTTGCAATACTTGCAGCGGTATATTGCGGAATCATAAATCCTGAATTTAATCCCGGATTATCTACTAAAAATGCCGGAAGATTACGCAATCCTGAAATTAACTGATAAGTTCTTCTTTCAGAAATACTCCCTAATTCTGCCAAAGCAATTGCCATAAAATCTAAAGCTAAAGCCAACGGCTGTCCGTGGAAATTTCCTCCAGAGATAATCTGATCGGCTTCAATAAATATATTTGGATTATCGGTTACCGAATTAATTTCGGTTTTGAATACTTTTCGAACATAATCAATCGCATCTTTTGAAGCACCGTGAACCTGTGGCATGCAACGGAAAGAATACGGATCCTGAACGTGTTTTTTCTCCTGAGCGATAATTTCACTTCCTTCCAAAAACTCATTAATACGCTGAGCCGTAATAATTTGTCCTTTATGAGGACGTATAAAATGAATCAATTCGTTAAAAGGCTCGATTCTTCCATCAAAACCTTCCAAAGAAATGGTTCCGATTAAATCTGCCAAATACGAATATTTGTATGCTTTTATCAAGATATGAGCTCCATAAGCACTCATAAATTGTGTTCCGTTTAATAATGCCAAACCTTCTTTTGACTGTAAAACAATTGGTTCCCATTTAAAATGTTTTAGAACTTCGGCAGAAGCCATTTTCTTTCCTTCAAAATAAACTTCACCTTCTCCTAATAGTGGTAAAGATAAATGTGCCAAAGGAGCTAAATCTCCGGATGCACCAAGTGAACCTTGTGTATATATTACAGGTAGAATATCATTATTATAAAAATCAACCAAACGATTTACAGTTTGCAGCTGAATTCCTGAATGTCCGTAGCTTAAAGACTGAATTTTAAGAAACAGCATCATTTTTACAATCTCGGCAGGAACTTCTTCTCCTGTTCCGCAAGCATGCGATTTTACTAAATTTTCCTGAAGTTTTGATAAATTTTCATTCGAGATTTTCACACTATAAAGTGAGCCAAAACCAGTATTGATTCCGTAAATAGGTTCTGAATGTGAAGCCATTTTTTTATCTAAATAATCACGGCATTTCTGAACATTTACTTTTGCTTCTTCAGATAATTCAAGCATCTTTTGGTTTACAATGATCTCTTGTAAATTTTCTAAAGTCAATGTTTCAGTACTTATATAATGGACTTCTCTCATGGTAATATTTATTTTAAGGCATCAAAATTCAGCAAATCAATATTAAAAAGCAACATTTGTTCATAATAATTAAAAATTAAACAATTTCAGTTTATTCCTTTTGCCTATTTCATAATCAAAATTGGTATTAAAACGGTCTTCTTCTTGATTTTGCCTTGTGAAACTTAAATTTCAAAAAAAAGTTTCCTATTTAACATATAGACTAAATTATGTGTTTTTCTTCTTTTCAAAACAAATAAATCAGTTCTTTACCAGTAATTATATTAGCAAAAGCGTATTAAATATACGAATAAGGCAACTTTGAAGATCGAATCTTAACAAATGCTCAATATTGAAATTGATCTTTTGGAAATATTAAAATATTCGTAAAAAGGAAATAAAGATTTTTAACTTTTATAAAAAGCTGTACTTTTGAAAAATCAAAAATGAAAAGTAACAGCATTAAATATCAATCTACAATGACAACTCAAACAAGAGTTGCAATTGCTGCTACAATTACTTCTACTACAACAACTACCCCTTAGGGGTATACATTTTACATATAATCCTGGTTATCTATACTTTTTTCATGAAAGAAGAAAGGCATTGGATACATAAAAAACATTTACAAAGAAAAAAAAAGTCGCAGTTTTCAGTTTCAGTTCACAGTTGATCACCTTTGAACCTTTGTTACTCAAAATCTTTGCACCTTATTAAAAAACATCAAAATGAAAGTATTAAAATTTGGCGGAACTTCGGTTGCCAATGCACAAAATATAAAACTCGTTCTCGAAATTATAAATCAAAAATCTAAAAATGATAAATTAGTCGTTGTTGTTTCTGCTTTAAGCAAAGTCACTGATTTATTGCAATTGGCAGCAGCAAAAGCCGCAGCTAATGATGAAAGTTTTAGAGAAATTGTTGCCGAAATCGAGAAAAAACACCTTGACACTTTAAAAGAATTGATTCCCGTAAGTGAACAAAGCAGTTTGCTAAGTCACGTAAAAAGAATCATTAATCACTTAGAAACTTTATTGGACGGTTGTTTTTTATTGGGCGAATTATCTCCAAGAACAGCTGATACCATTTTAAGTTTTGGAGAATTGCTTTCTTCTTACATCATCGCACAGGCTTATCAGCAAATCAATAAAAATGTTGTTTATAAAGACAGCCGCGAAATCATTAAAACAAATGCTGATTTTGGAAAAGCTGCTGTAAATTTCGAAATATCAAACCAGCTGATTCAGGAATATTTCGGTCAAAATGAATCACAAATCAATATTTTACCGGGTTTTATCGCTTTAACTCTTGACGGAATCACGACTACTCTTGGCCGTGGAGGTTCTGATTATACTGCCGCTATTATCGCCGGAGCTCTTGATGCTGAACAACTTGAAATCTGGACAGATGTAAACGGAATGTTTACTGCAAATCCAAAAATCGTAAAACAAGCACAGCCAATTGCTACAATTTCGTATCAGGAAGCGATGGAATTATCGCATTTTGGTGCGAAGGTTTTGTATCCGCCAACTATTCAGCCGGTTTTAAGAAAAAATATCCCGATTTTAATCAAAAATACTTTTGAACCAGAAGCCGAAGGAACTTTAATTTCCAGTCATGTTTCATCAAAAGATACAGTTGTAAAAGGAATCAGCCATATCGATAATATTTCGCTTGTAACACTTGAAGGTCCCGGAATGATTGGAGTGGCAGGTTCGTCAAGACGTTTGTTTGAAGTATTGTCTCAGGAAAAAATCAACGTAATTTTTATTACTCAGGCTTCTTCTGAGCATTCAATTTGTATCGGAATTTTAAATTCTGATGCCGAAAATGCCGAAGCTGCCATTAACAGAGCATTTGAAGTCGAAATTCTTCAAAACAAAATTGATCCTGCCATTGTCGAAAAAGATCTTTGCATTATTGCTTTGGTGGGTGAAAACATGAAAAATCACCAGGGTTTAAGCGGAAGAATGTTCAGTACTTTAGGAAAAAACAACGTAAATATTCGTGCGATTGCGCAAGGTGCATCTGAACGTAATATCTCGACTGTAATTAATGAAAGAGACGTTAAGAAAGCATTGAATACATTGCATGAAAACTTCTTTGAAGAAAACACCAAACAGCTGAATTTGTTTGTAATGGGCGTTGGAAATGTGGGTGAGAAATTCATCGAACAGATTCATACTCAAAAGAAATTTTTAAAAGATAATTTAAAGATTAATGTTCGCGTAATTGCTTTATCAAATTCCAGAAAAATGCTTTTTGATGAAGACGGAATTTCGTTAAAAGAATGGCAAGCCGATTTAGATAAAGGTGAACCGGCCAACAAAGAATCTTTTATCGAACGCGCCAAAGAACTGAATTTACGTAATAGTATTTTTGTCGATATTACTGCAAATGCAACGGTTTCTGAAACTTACGAGCAATTCTTAAAACAAAGTATTGCGGTTGTAACCTGCAACAAAATTGCCTGTTCATCTGCCTACGATAATTATAAAAAACTAAAAAGTTTATCACGTCAATACAACGCTCCGTTTTTGTTTGAAACGAATGTTGGTGCGGGATTACCCATTATTGATACCGTTAAAAACTTAATTGCGTCTGGCGATAAAGTGCATAAAATTCAGGCGGTTTTATCGGGAAGTTTAAACTTCATTTTCAATAATTTTGATGAGAAAAATTCTTTTCACGATGTTGTACAAGAAGCCGGAGTTCAGGGATTTACAGAACCGGACCCGAAAATTGACTTAAGCGGAATTGACGTGGCACGTAAAATCCTGATCTTAATTCGCGAAAGCGGTTACGAAATGGATATTGACGCCATCGAAAACGAATCGTTTCTGCCTGCAGAATGCTTAGCCACAACAAACAACGATGACTTTTTTGCCTCGTTAACCAAACACGCTGAACATTTTGAAAACATCTATAAAGAAGCTTTAGTGAAAGATTCAAGATTGAAATACGTAGCACAATTCGAAAACGGAAAAGCAAGCGTTGGCCTGCAATTCATCCCAAAAGAGCATCCGTTTTACAATCTTGAAGGAAAAGACAATATTGTACTTTTCTACACAGATCGTTACGTAGATCAGCCGTTATTGATAAAAGGCGCTGGAGCCGGAGCCGCAGTTACAGCATCAGGAATTTTTGCAGACGTAATTCGCATTGGGAACATATAGAGGTACAAAGGTGCATAGTTACAAAGGTTCAAAGGTTTTTCTCTTTGTCGCTTTGAACCTTTGTACCTCTGAACCTTAAAATAAAAAATATTCAGTAGCAAAAACCTCTGAACCTTTGAGCCTTTGCCACTTTGAACCTATAACAAATGACACAAATTAAACTATTTTGCCCTGCAACTATTGCGAATCTTTCGTGCGGATTTGACGTACTTGGACTTTGCTTAGACAATGCGGGCGATGAAATGATTGTTCGAAAAACAGATCAAAAAGGCGTTCGTATTACTAAAATTGTGGGTGCTGATTTGCCTATGGAAACCGAGAAAAACGTTTCCGGAGTCGCTGCTTTGGCGATGTTAGAAGCTTATGAAAGCCATTTTAATCCGATTGATTTTGGGTTTGAAATCGAAATCTATAAAAACATCAAAGCCGGAAGCGGAATCGGAAGCAGCGCCGCAAGTTCTGCCGGTGCCGTTTTCGGGATTAATGAATTATTAGGGAAACCTTATTCTCGTAAAGATTTGGTTCAGTTTGCGATGCAAGGCGAGAAATTAGCCAGTGGAAATGCGCATGCCGACAACGTTGCTCCTGCCCTTTTAGGCGGATTTACTTTGGTAAGAAGTTATGCTCCACTTGATATTATCAGAATTGATAGTCCAGAGGAATTGTTCGCAACAGTAGTTCATCCTCAAATTGAGTTGAAAACATCGGATGCGCGTTCGGTATTAAAACAAACCGTTTCCCTAAAAAGTGCGATTATGCAATGGGGAAATGTGGGCGGATTAATTGCCGGTTTATACACAAAAGATTATGATTTGATTGGAAGATCACTTCACGATGAAATCGTTGAACCTTTAAGAAGTGTTTTGATTCCGGGATTTGATTTAATCAAACAAACGGCTCTTGAAAACGGCGCTTTAGGTTCCGGAATTTCAGGTTCTGGTCCGTCGATTTTTGCTTTAAGCAGAGGAAAAAATACCGCCGACCAAATCGCCAAAGCCATGAGCGACGTTTATGAAAAAATGAATTTGCCGTATGAAATTCACGTTTCGAAAATTAATCCTGATGGGGTTAGGATTCTTTAAGAGAATTAAAAATTAAAAATTTAGAATTAAAAATCATGCTTGCCGTTTGTCAGACCGAGCGTCCCGAGGATTCGTGAGAAGTTCCGCAAAGTATAGCACACAATGATGATACACAAAAATGGCACACAAAGTTTGTCATTTCGAGGAACGAGAAATCTTCGCAAGTAGCTCGACAAAGATTGGCGATTTAGCTTGCGGAGCTACTTGCGAAGATTTCTCCTCCGTCGAAATGACAAAAAAAACCGAATAATAATTATTGGAATTTGGTCCCGAAGCCTCGGGATAAAAAAATTTGAATTTGATTGTGAAGAAGTCTATTTTCTTTACTCTATACTCTATTCTCTTTTTTCTAAAATCTAAAGTCTAAAATCTAAAATAAAAATGAAATACTATAGTTTAAACCATAATGCCCCAAAAGTTTCGTTTCAGGAAGCTGTAATACAAGGATTAGCGAGCGATAAAGGATTATATTTTCCGGAAAATATTACGGCTTTAAATCCTTCTTTTTTTGATAAAATTGAAAGTTTAAGCCACGAAGAAATAGCTTTTGAAGCGATTCAGCAATTTGTTGGGGACGAAATTCCGGCAGAGAAATTAAAAGAAATTATTGCCGAGACTCTATGTTTTGATTTTCCGGTTGTGGAAGTTGAAAAAGGAATTTATTCATTAGAATTATTCCACGGACCAACAATGGCTTTTAAAGATGTTGGAGCACGCTTTATGTCACGTTGTCTGGCGTATTTTAATAAAGATAAAAAAGACAGTAAAAATACCGTTTTAGTAGCAACTTCGGGAGATACGGGCGGTGCGGTTGCAAGTGGATTCCTTGGTGTTGACGGTGTTGACGTTGTCATTTTATATCCGTCGGGAAAAGTGAGCGATATTCAGGAAAAGCAATTGACTACTTTAGGACAAAACATTAAAGCGCTGGAAGTGGACGGTGTTTTTGATGATTGCCAGGATATGGTAAAAAAAGCGTTTTTAGATGAAAGTCTGGCACATAAAAACCTGACTTCGGCGAATTCTATTAATATTGCGCGTTGGCTGCCACAAATGTTCTACTTTTTCTTTGCTTATAAAGCGTTGAAAAGCCAAAATAAGCCATTAGTTTTCTCTTGCCCAAGCGGGAATTTCGGAAATATCTGCGCCGGAATTATGGCAAAGAAATTAGGTTTACCAATTGAACATTTCGTTGCTTCTACAAACGTAAACGATACGGTACCAAGATTTTTAGAAAACGGAAACTACGATCCAAAACCTTCTAAAGCAACAATTTCGAACGCAATGGACGTTGGAAACCCAAGCAACTTTATTAGAATTCAGGAATTGTACAACAACGATTTAAAAGCTTTCGAAAAAGATTTCTCATCTTACAGTTATACAGATGAAGAAACGCTTGAAGCTTTAAAAAACATCTACAAAGCTGATGGTTACATCGCAGAACCGCACGGCGCTGTTGGTTATTTAGGCTTGAAAAAGGAATTACAAAAACACGATAATGCGATTGGTGTTTTCTTAGAAACGGCGCATCCTATTAAATTCCTTGACGTTGTTGAACCTGCTTTGGGAATTACGCTTCCTATTCCGGAACAAATTGAGAGTGTTATGAATGAGGATAAAGTTAGTGTGAAGATTAAGACATATGAGGAGTTGAAGAGTTTCTTGAGGTAAAACATATAATTAAATAACAAAAGCGAGTAAAAAAATTTTTACTCGCTTTTTTATTGCATTACCATTAATTATTTTGAATCAATATATAAAAAGTATCAAGTACGGAAATCCGTAAAAATTGGCAATAAAAAAACTATATATTTGAAAAGCAAGAAAACGAAACAAACTTTCGCTTAGCGACCCTATTTTAGGTGTACATGAGAAAGTTTGTTTCGCATATAAATTAGTTAGCAGTAATTATATCAGAAAACTAAGAATTTAATAATCATATATGAAAATAAAAAAAGGTGATTGGAAAATTGAAAGTTCCTCGTTAATAAATATCGAATGGAGAAATAAAATTCCGAGATTAATTGTTCACGAAAAATATGAAAAAATTGTAAAGTGGATTTTACGAGGTTTTACGTTTATTGGAATAGCAACAAGTATAATTTCATTTGAATGGTATCAGAGTTTAATACTTACATTAATCCTTTTAATAATTGAACAATTCTTTGAAAAAGCAATATTTGAATATACAACAATAATATTTCAGACTTTACCAAATTTTGAAATTGACGGAAAAAGATGGAAAACTGTTGGTTATGCAATGGCTGAAGAAAAAAACGAAGAATTTCCTCCATTTATTGGACCTGCTTTTGATGATGAAGCTTATGCAAGAAATTTTTTCGAATACGTAAAATCTTGGAATCAAATTGATAATGATGATCCTGATAATCTAATTATTGTATCTTTTATTTTAGAGCGAAATGAAACATATTCATTATTTATTTATGCAAATCCAAATCGGAAAAGTTTAGACACAAAATTTAAAGAAATTGAAGAAAAACGCAAATTTGAAAAGTATGGAAAAAGACATCAACAACTTTTCTCAATATGTGTTTTTGCCCATAATTTTAAATATGGAGAGGGCTTATTTGTTGATAAATTTTTGCAAAAATACAAACCCGAAGAAAAATTTAATTTTGTTCCCTTTTTACTAGACCCAGAAACAAACCAGCTTAAGATTTTAAATTCATTAGCAATAACAAAATATGAATATAAATTAAAACGTAGAGAAATGTTAACTCCAAAGGATCAAGAATATCATACAAAATTTGATCTTGAAAACTAAAATAACTACTGCTAACAGCCGTTTTGTTACGATTGGGGTTTTAGGCTTAATTTAAAAATGGTTTTGTATATAAAAAAATAGTTACTAACCGAAACATAAATCTTAATTTAGTCCCAAAAACTCGCCATGCACCAGAACATTATATGTCATTTTCGCCCTAAATTACCTTAAAAAAATTATTAATGTACAACATAAAAAACTTCACTACTCTTCCTGAATTTATCGAATTTAATGAAACTTTTATCTCATCAAACCCGATGCAAAATATATTTTTAAAGCGAGTAATTGATCAAGCATCAAATGGAACAATTAATGTTCTACAAGCTTTTAATGTAACAGGTCAAAATAAACAAAATTTGCTTGTTTTAATAGTTGAAAATTTCTGTTTAATTTACTGTGAAGAATATGATAAAGATTCCCTAAAATACCTTTGCCAAGAAATACCATTTGAGCGTTTAATGAATTTTTGGTTTTGTGGAGACAAAGAAACTATCGAAAATCTGTTAAATCTGAAAAATTTAAAATTTGCTATTGATAAACATTTAACGATTTACAAATGTGAAAATTTAAATCCTGAATTTAAAATATCTTCTGGAAAAATGAGATTAGCAACTATAAGTGAGCATAATTATTTAGCTAATTTAAGTGTTGACTTTACTAAAGAATATGATGGTAATAAAGAAAGTTTAAATAATATGAAATTATTGGTAGCTTCTGAAATTAAAACCAAATCGTTGTATGTATGGGAAAATAATAAAATATGTACAATAGCGGTAGAAATGAACCGAAAAGAAATTGGTTCTCCAGAAATTGGACAATTATATACAATTCCTTCTCAACGAAATAAAGGATTTTCATCGTCACTTGTTTATAAATTAACAGAGAAGATTCTCGAAAAAAATAACTCTTGTGTACTTTACACTCACGGAGAAAATCCAGCATCTAATCGAGCTTTTTTGAAAGTTGGATATATGAAAACAGGAGATTATATTAGATGCCAAATTGAATAAAAAAACGGCATACAACAACCGTTACACGCGCCTTGGTTTTAGGCTGAATTTAAAGATCGTTTAAACTTCTTCACTATACTTAGATTGCAATTGTAATCCCCCAGCTGGCGCGAGCGTCTCGCTCGTGAACGCAAAGAAAAGCAAACAGCATATTGGAACGGGCACGAGCGGGACGCTCGCGCTAGCAATTTGATGTGACTACATATTACCTGCTATTTAATCAACTTTTTTTCAATGAAAAAATGCGCACCCAGCTGGCGCGAGCGTCTCGCTCGTGAACGCAAAGAAAAGCAAACAGCATATTGGGAACGGGCACGAGCGGGACGCTCGCGCTAGCGATTGCAGAAAATAATTTTGTTTACAATTTAAATAGCTTTAGTTGAAAAACTCAAAAATTTCGGCTAAAGCAATTATTCAATATTGTAATTTTGTTTCTCCACGCTGACGTGAACATCCAGCTCATCAACGCAAAGAAAGAAAACTTTCGAAATCCCAACATTCATTTTAAAAATAATAAAAAATGAAAATACGCCTTTTCCCTAAAAAAGATAGTACACACTCTATTTGGAGCGGTGGATTGACATATGAATATCTGATATATCCGGAAACAGCACGCTACGGCAATAGAGATTTTGTATTCAGAATAAGCAGTGCTACAATAGAGAAAGCGCCTTCGGAGTTTACGAAATTTAAGGGTTATCACCGATATTTGGTTATGCTTGATAACGGCTTAGATATTGAGGTTAACAAAAAGAAAAAAGTATATGAGAAATATGAAATCATGGAATTTAATTCGGATGATGAAGTGACTTCTTATACAAAAGGTATCGATTTTAATTGGATGGTTTCTGAAAAAATACGCCATCACAAATTGCAAATAGCACAGACTAATCAGAATTGTAATGCTCAAATCATACTTTTCTTTTCTTTGCATACAACAGTTATTAAAATTAATGAAAAGCCATACCATCTGGAACCTTATGATTTATTAGTCATTGAAAACCCAAAAAAGGAAAATATAATGCTTCATTTTTCTAATGAATGTCTTTATGGAACATTAGAATCACTTTAGTTTTAGCTAAAGCCAATCTTAAATATCATAATTTTGTTCCTCCAGCTAAAGCAGGAGGCAATTCAAATTTCGAGTTGAAAAGAACAAAAAAACTTTAAACTATAATTATCGCATAAAAATTTCATGATTACAAAAGCAACATTACAAGATATCCCGGCATTAAACATATTAATCAACTCAGCTTACAGGGGCGAAACTTCTAAAAAAGGCTGGACAACAGAAGCTCATTTATTAGAAGGAAAAAGAACAACCGAAGAAGAATTAACGGAAATGATTCAGGTTCCTAAAAATACATTTCTGAAATATACCGAAAACGATCAAATTATAGGTTCGGTTTTATTGGTGGAGAAAGAACATCAATTGTATTTGGGAATGCTTACCGTTTCGCCAGAATTGCAAAATAGCGGAATCGGGAAAAAGTTATTGGCAGAAGGTGAAAAGCATGCCAAAACTCTGGGATTGTCGAGTATTATTATGACGGTAGTTTCGGTTCGTTCAGAACTTATTGCGTGGTACAAACGCCACGGTTATGTTGATACGGGAGCAAGAGAAGCTTTTCCTTCCAGCGATATTCATATTAATGTTTCTGATAAGCCTTTGGAGTTTATTTTCATGGAGAAGAAGATTTAAGCGAATTTTACCGCAAAGTTCGCAAAGGTCTACGCAAAGATTCGCAAAGTTTTTTAATCTCGCAGTCGCGAAGTCGCAAAGAAAATAAAACTTTGCGACCTAGCGCCTTTGCGAGATTATTTTGATCCACCTGCAAAAAAACTTAGAATCTTAGCATCTCAGTCCCTTAGCAACTTAGCAGCTCTTTTTAATCTTTGACAGAAATTCGTGTGAAACGCCTAAATAAGAGGATAAATTTTTATTGTTGATTTTATCAATCTTATGCGAATATCTTTCTACAAACTCCAAATACCTTTGTTTCGAGGTTTTATTTAGCACATCTAGAAGTCTTTGCTGAATGTTGATGTTGGCTTTTTCGACCATAATAATATGAAATTGCACCAACTTGGGCACTTGTTCAAACAACAGTGTTTTGTTGGCTTTACTAATTACCAAAATTTCGCTATCTTCTATGGCCTTAATGTTGTAGGTTGTAGGCTTTTGATGATAGAAACTTTCGAGGTCGCACATCCATTCGTTTTCAAAAGAAAAGAAAATGACACTTTCGGCTCCGCTGTCGTTTATAATGTAGGTTTTAAAAGAACCTTTCAAAATAAATCCTTCATAAGAACTGTTTGAGTCCTGAATTTGCAGGAATTCATTTTTTTTAAGTTTTATAAACTCTGTTTTTTCTATAATGCATTTCCATTCTTCGTCGGTTAAGTTAATTTTACGTTCAATGTTTAATCTGAGGGCTTTGTACATGTGTTTTTAGTTTTATTCTTACTTGGGGGCGTAAGTATTTGAATGAATTAAAAATAATGTAATCGATTACGTAAAAGTACTTTTTTTTAACTTTTTTGTCTCTTAACAATTGTTAAAAAAATATTTTATCCAAAAATTTTTACAAAACATTGAACTTGTTCAACTTTTTTAAGAATTATTATAAGCAGATTTGTACTGTTAAATATTTTAACAAAAAACCCCAAACTTAAATTATTATGAAATTAAAATTAAATTTGTCAGTCTTGGTATTGGCACTTACTTTCGGTTTTACAAGTTGTAATACCGAAGAAATTGCTTCATCAACAGATGCAAGCGCTGTTGTTGAAACTACACCTGCTTCGGGTAATTTGACAGCAAAAATTGGAAATTGCGCAGAGGTTCCGGGATGGGCTTCTCAAAATGGTGGAACAACAGGTGGTGGAAGTGCTGCTGAAACAACTGTTACTACTTATGCTCAATTGAAATCAGCTATCGAAAGCAGTTCTGTAAAGGTTATTAAAGTTAGCGGAACTATTACTGTTACAACCAGATTGTCATTTCAGGATCAAACCGGTAAAACTATTTATGGTGCCAACGGTGCAAAATTGGTTTCGACTAATCAAACCAAAGATGCTTCGGGAATCATTAACATCAAAAGATGTAAAAACATCATCATCAGAAACCTTATTTTTGAAGGCCCTGGTGCTTATGATACTGACGGTTGGGATAATGCAATTCTTGACGAATGTACAAATGTATGGGTTGACCACTGCGAATTCAGAGACGGTGTAGACGGAAACTTTGACATCAAAAACAAATCAGATTATATTTCGGTTACTTATTCTAAATTTCACTACCTAAAACCACCAAAAGCAGGAGGTTCAGGAGGATCAGATGATCACAGATATTCTAACTTAATTGGTTCAAGCGACGGTGCTACAGGAGATCGTGGAAAACTAAGAATTACTTTCGCTCGTTGCTGGTGGGCTCCGGGATGTAAGGAAAGAATGCCAAGAGTTCGTTTTGGAAAAGTGCATATCGTAAACAGTTTCTTCAATAGTACTGTGAGCAATAAATGTATCGCTGCTGGTTTTGAAGCTGATATTCGTGTAGAATCAAACGTTTTTGAAGGTGTAAAAACTCCTATCGATTTAATGACAGGTTATACAGCTGTTACAGCAGCTGATAATGTTTTTACAAGTACATCTGGAAATCAGGCTGGAGGAAGCAAAACTGCTTTTACACCTCCGTACACGATTGTAAAACTTGCTAAGACTGCTGTTAAAGCTGATGTTTCTGCAAATGCAGGACCAACTTTAGGCGGAAATATCTGCGGATCGTTTTAATAAATTTTCATTTTTAAATTTCATAATTTCAAATTCATCACTTGAAACTATGGTTTTAGAGAAATGTGAGTTAGTTAGTTTAGTTTTGTCAAACCCTATAAGTGTAAATTCTTATAGGGTTTGGCTTTTTTGTTTTGGGCTGAATTTAATCGCGAAGTTCGCTAGGTTTTTTAATTGCGCAGAGGCGCAAAGGCGCAAAGTTTTTTAATTGATTGCGTGTAAACATTATGTTAGACACACTGCTGTGTGTCTCTACGAAAACCTTTGTCCCTTTGAACCTTTGTCCCTTTGAACCTCTTTTAAAGAACTAATTCCTCAAATAATCTCTGAATTGTTTTTTCTAAATCTTCGCACAAACCAGGATGTGGCCTTGAAGTTTGAATTGCCGAACTGCGAATCGCGGTTAACCAGCGAAAACGCGACGGAATATCCATTTCGCCAATGGGTCCGCCCTCTTTATCTCCGGTTGCAATTTTCTTTAATGCGGTAACATTGCAATGTAATTGCTCAATATCAAAATCGTTTGACAGGGCTTGTATTTTATCATCGTCGATGTGGGACAATACTTTTATAAATTTGGCTTTTTTGCAAAACAAAATGATTCCGATATTCAGGAATTCTTCGCGTTCTACTCTTGGTACTACACGAATTACGGCGTACTCATATAAGTGACTATCTTGCATTTTGAGCCTGATTTACAAAGATTTCGGAATTGTTTAATCTCGTTTGCAAAAACTGTAAATATACATTTCGCAAGGTTTCCGGAGTTTCATCGGTATCTTCCCATTGCAGCCATTCCAGCGGAATTGTGTTTACAATTTCTTCCAGAATTTCGGGAGTTAAAAGTGCTTTAAATTCGGCATCGACTTCTTTTAAAAGTGAAGCTTGTGGCAATAAAACGTGGTCTTTGATTAATGCAAACGGGCTTTTGGCGTGCTGCTCCCAATTGTTCCAGGAATGATGAAAGTATAAACATGCTCCATGATCGATTAGCCATAATTCTTTATGCCAAATCAACATATTGGTGTTTTTAAAAGTTCTGTCAACGTTGGTTATATAAGAATCTAACCAAACAATTTGTGATGCCAATTTATCATCGACAGTTGTTACAACAGGATCAAAAGTAATAGCGCCGGATAAAAAGTGAAGCGCCAGATTTAATCCCTGGCTTCCTTGCAGTAAATCCTGAATTTCTTCGTCGGCTTCTGTTCTTCCAAAGGCTTCGTCGAGATTGGCGAAAACCAATTCGGGAAGCTGTAGTTTTAAGGATTTTGCAATTTGTCCGCCCACTAATTCGGCGATCAGGGCTTTTACGCCGTGACCGGCTCCTTTGAATTTTAAGACGTATTTAAAATCGTCATCGGCTTCTGCTAAAGCGGGTAAAGAACCGCCTTCGCGTAAGGGTGTTATATAACGGGTAACGTTTACGGTTCTGAGATCGAAGTTTTTCATAAGCGGTATTTACTGAGAATACAAACTTACGTAATTTTGATTTTAGATTTTAGAGGGTAGATTTTAGATTTTTTTAAAACTGGGAGAATTTTACCTCAGAGAGCGCAAAGTTTTTTCGCAGAGTTCGCTAAGGTTAAATTCTAAGTTTGCTAGCTTTTGGAAGTTCGCAAAGCTTGATGGTTATTCTAAATTATCGTCGTTTTTTGTCATCTCGACGGAGGAGAGATCACACTAGAAGCTCCGCAAACTGAATCGATAATCTTTGTAGAGTTTCGTGTGTGATCTCTCCTCCGTCGAGATGACAAAGCTATGTCGAATTTTATTGACTATACTTTTATGTAAACTTTAGTTGATAGACAAAAGTTGATAGAAAAGATCATTTTCTAATTGTCACATTATCTAATTATCTAATTATCTAATTCTCTAATTCTCTAATCCTCTAATCCTCTAATCCTCTAATTCCAAAAAAGCTTTTCCAAGATTCTTAATAATATCCGAGGCTGTAAACGATTGATATCCGGTTTTTGGCAACGCAATATCTGCCGTTAAACCGTGAAGATAAACGCCAAGTTTCGCGGCATATTTGGGTTCGTAGCCTTGCGCTAGTAAACTGGTCAGGATTCCGGTTAGGGCGTCGCCGCTTCCTGCTGTTGCGAGTGCAGCGTTTCCCGTGGTGTTTTCGTAAATTTTACTTTGATTGATGATATAGGTTGGTGCGCCTTTCATGACGATGATGACTTTGTATTTCTCTGAAAATGCAATTGTTTTTTGAAACTTTTCAGATTCTGAATTCCATTTGCCTATTAAGCGTTCGAGTTCTTTTGGATGCGGTGTCAGGATAGTATTTTCGGGAACTAATTCGAGCCAGGATTGGTTTTCTGACAGTATATTTAAGGCGTCGGCATCGAGAACTAAAGGTACTTTGTTGCTTCTTAAAAATTCGAAAAGTGCTTTTTGTGTTCCTAGCTCCTTTCCTATTCCGGATCCGATTCCGATTGCTTGCGGAGTTAATGGAAGATGAATATGTGTAATGAAATTGGTATTTTCATCGGTAGCAACCATAACTTCGGGAATGGAGATTTGAAGGATTTGATAACCGCATTTTGGTGTAAAAGTCGTTACGAGTCCGCAGCCTGTTTTTAAGCAGGATTTTGATGCGAGAACGGCTGCTCCTATTTTGCCGTAACTTCCGGCAATAATTACGGCATGTCCCTGAAGTCCTTTGTGTGTGTTGGGATTTACGGGTTTGTATAGCTGTAGAATTTCTTCTTTTGTAATTAAAAATGGGTCTTTCATTTGACTTATTTATCTTTGTGTGATTATTTTTAACACATAGAAACATAGCTTGTAGAAATTAATAAAGGCGTTTCACTTGCATTAACAAACATAGCTATGTGTGAGAAACAAGTTTCTTTTTATAATCTTTCTTAGCAAAATAAAAACTATGTTTCTATGTGTTTAATTAAATTTTATGCATTACACCCAATGGTTATTTTAATTTTTAATTATTTATGGATTGTGGTTAATTGTAACGCCGATAAAACGGATTTACTTCGTAAAGACGCAGATAAAAACGGATTTTTAATTTGCCAATGCTTTTAAATTTTACCTTAGTTTCAATAATTAAATGATTAAAGTTACATAAAAATCGAAGAAGAGAATGTTCTTTTTTACCGTAAATTCCTAGCCCAGATTGCAGAGGAAAGCCCGGAGTAAAAAAAGCAAAAGTTTCTTGTTCTAAAAAAGCGACCAGCGGAAGCTCTTTTTGGAACATTAGAAACTTTGTTTTTTTTATGAGGACTTGTAAAGGAAAGCTGGAATTGCTTCTAATTATTGCGAAATTTATAATTTAGACTATCATTTTTAGATATTTTTTGAATAAATTTGCGACACAATTTTATAAATCAACACAATGAAAAATACTGCGCTTACGCACATACATGAAGGTTTGGGAGCTAAAATGCTGCCTTTTGCTGGTTATAATATGCCTATTACATATGAGGGCGTGAATGCTGAACACGAGACGGTTCGTAACAGTGTAGGCGTTTTTGACGTTTCGCATATGGGTGAATTTTTGCTGACGGGTCCAAATGCTTTGGCTTTGATTCAGAAAGTGACTTCGAATGATGCTTCGACTTTAACGATTGGAAGAGCGCAATATTCTTGTCTGCCAAATAATGATGGCGGAATTGTAGATGATTTGATTGTTTATAAAATGAAAGAGGAACAGTATTTACTTGTTGTAAATGCTTCGAATATTGAGAAGGACTGGAACTGGATTTCGGCTCAAAACGATTTGGGTGTTGAAATGAAAAACCTTTCTGATGATTATTCTTTATTGGCCATTCAGGGTCCAAAAGCGGTTGAGGCGATGCAGCCTTTGTCTTCTATAGATTTAGCTGCAATTCCGTATTACCATTTTGAAGTGGCTGATTTTGCCGGAATTGAGCATGTCATTATTTCTGCTACTGGTTATACTGGTTCTGGCGGATTTGAAATTTACTGTAAAAATAGTGAGGTTGAACAGGTTTGGAATAAAGTTTTTGAAGCCGGTGCAGCTTTTGGAATTAAACCAATTGGTTTGGCGGCTCGTGATACTTTGCGTCTTGAAATGGGTTTCTGTTTGTATGGAAATGATATTAACGATACGACTTCTCCACTTGAAGCTGGTTTAGGTTGGATTACAAAATTCAATAAAGATTTTACAAATTCTGAAAGTTTGAAAAAACAAAAAGAGGAAGGTGTTTCTAAAAAACTGGTTGCTTTTGAAATGCAGGAGCGCGCTGTACCGAGACACGATTACGAAATTGTAGATGCTGCAGGTGCTGTTATTGGTGTTGTAACTTCTGGAACAATGTCTCCTTCTATGAATAAAGGAATTGGTTTAGGATATGTTACTGTAAACAACAGTGCTGTTGACAGTGATATTTTTATTAGAATCAGAAAAAATGATGTTCCTGCTAAAGTGGTTAAATTGCCTTTTTACAAGAAATAATTTTTATATAAATTTTTAAAGCATCACTTAAAACGATGCTTTTTTTTCGCCACGAATTCACGAATTCTTACAACAGAAATTCGTGAATTCGTGGCGAATACTTTTATAATAATAGCAATAAAAAAATGATTTTCTTGTAAGATATTTTCGAAAAAATATAAACCGGTATCAAAAAATAAGCGTAATTTTAATATGCAAATTGATCTCCGCTTTTTTATGAAAAGAATATTATTACTATTAATGTTATGTACAAACATTCTGTTTAGTCAGAGTGGTGATCAGACATGCGAAATATTAAACAAAATAAATGCCCTGATTCAGGCAGAACATATACGCCCAAAACCTGTAAATGATAGTTTGTCGATTTTTGTTTTTAACAATATTATCGATGAATTAGATCCGTCACGAAATATTTTCTTTAAAAGTGAATATGATGAGATGGCGCAAAAATACCGCTTGAAACTCGACGACATGATTCTTAGTAATGATTGTAGTTTTTTAGCTGATATTACTACTAAATATAAAACAGGTCTTTTGAGAACAAAAGCTGTTTTAGAAAAAATAGATTCGGGAACTATCGATTATAGTAAAAAAGATACGATTCGGTTTTATAAAAAATCCTTCGATTTTTATCTCAAAAAAGAAAATCTGGAGAAAGTCTGGCTTAAAAAACTTCGTTATCAAATATTAGATGATATTGCAGAAACAAGTGATAACCTGGATTCTATCAAGACTAATTTTGCATCAATCGAATTGGCTTCCCGAAAATTGGTTTTATCGAATGAAATTTGCCGAATCACTACGCTTTTGGAAAATAACCTGAAGCAGGAAGAAAAATTATACAATTTCTTTTGCCTGTATTTTGATCCCCATACGGCTTATTTTAGCAATGACTCTAAATCGAGTTTTGTTGCTTCGCTCTCAAAAGAGCATTTATCATTGGGAATGACTGTAAACCTAAATGAGAAAAATGAAATTATAATAGACGAAATTGATCCAAATGGTCCGGCTTTTAAAACGGGACAAATAAAAAAG
>Ga0307413_10000025_pt1 | contig 40153 bp, 36 predicted proteins | sample DK1Ometagenome_3_FD_203714 | JGI IMG/M metagenome (GOLD analysis project Ga0307413, IMG submission 203714) | Maize rhizosphere microbial communities from greenhouse at UC Davis, California, United States - DK15-O-2 | ecosystem: Host-associated > Plants > Roots > Rhizosphere > Soil | place: USA... | reverse complement strand
AATCCACTATTATTTCTGGTAATAATAACTTGAGAAGGTCAATAAAAGAATCCTGCATTTCTACTTAATTTTAAAATACAAAAATCGTCATTTTAATATTTCCCCACAACAATATGAGTTGATCCTAAAGAAATCAGAATAATTTTGCATTTGTATTTGTTCTTTTTTTTATATTTGATTAGCTTCAAGTTTTCTTTTAATCCCCCTCATTTTAAATTTTTGAACCTACATAATAGCTTTATAAACATCAAAAAACTATGAAGTTCTCTGAGCGATTAGGATTTAAATCTGTAAAAGATCAATTGCAAATTGATTCAATAGATGATGAATTAAAAAATTCATTGTGGTCAATATATTTAGAATATTTTTTAAAAAAAACTCCAAATGACAATTGGCAACCCACATTAAGTCAATTTGCTAAACATTTGTGGTTTGGTTTTTTCAAATTACCTATTGATACTTTACAATCTTATGATAATGGATTCGTATTAACAGATTATATAATTCAAATCATTAGAAAATATTTTTTTGATACCAAAAGAGAATGGTATGAAATATATGATTTATTAGAGTTTACTGCGAATTATGCAACTGATGAATTTTTAGAAGTAACAAACAAGGTTTTCAATAAAGAAAAATCTGCATATAGATTTATTGACAAAACAATTGTGCAAATAACCTCAAATGAAGAAATATCAGAAATCGAGGAGGCATTACAAAAAACTGATAAATTCAAATCAGTTAACACACATTTAAATACAGCGCTTTCCTTATTATCAGACAGAAAAAATTCTGATTATAGAAATTCCATTAAAGAATCAATTTCAGCTGTTGAATCTATCTGTAAGATATTCACAAATAATGACAAATCAACGCTTGGAGAAGCTTTAAATAAACTTGAAAAATCTAATAACTTACATTCAGCTCTTAAAAAAAGCTTTTCTGCATTATATGGATATACAAGTGATGAAGGCGGAATTAGACACGCATTGACCGAAAATGATAGAGAAGTTGATTTTCATGAAGCAAAGTTTTTGCTTGTGACTTGTAGTGCATTTATCAACTATTTAATAAGTAAAATCTAAATAATGAGTAAATCGAGAAATGATGGAAAGAAATTAGAATCTTTAGTCGCTTTCGTTGAAAAAACATTTAGTAAAGATGGTTGCGAAGTAATTACTAATGATAAAGTGTACAATGACAAAGGTGAACAGATTGCAGAATTCGATGCTATTATTACAAAACCTAAAGACGGAAGTTCTTTTAAATGGCTAATAGAATGTCGAGATCGTCCTAGCTCAGGTTCTGCACCTGCTTCTTGGATCGAACAGCTTATTGGCAGAAAAGGGCGTTTCAAGTTTGATAAAGTTACTGCTGTCTCAACGACCGGATTTTCCCCAGGCGCAAGAGATAGAGCTAAATTTGGCGAAATTGAACTAAGAGAAATGAAAGAATTGTCACCAGAGGAATTCGGCGACTGGCTAACCGTTTATTATCAACACGTCTTATCTCAGCATTTCGATTTAATAAATGCTGAAGTTTTTGTCGAAAATCCTTCTGAAGAAGTAATTTTTGCATTAAATGACGCTTTGCAAAAAATGCAAAATGGCACATCAACTGGATTCTTTTTGCCTGCTCATAATAAATATGTTGATGCCAATACCCTTTTAAATAATTTATTAAGCACCAGTTCTGAAATTAGGAATATTCCATTTTCAGATGTTCCTGTACATGTTTCAATAAATGCTGAATACATAAACGATGCCGATACAGTTACATTAGTAACTAACCTAGGAACAATACGAGTCATTAAAATTAAATTTGACATACGCCTAACTTTTACGCAACACAATGCTCCAATCTGGGCCTCTGAATATCGTGTTCATCAACATGATAAAAAAATATCGGATGTAGCAACCGCATATTATGATCTTGGTGATCAAGAAATAAAAGTACAAATGCACAAACCGAATTCTGATGATGGAGAAAGCTTTATAGAAGCAACAATTACACCAAAGAAATAAAAATCTTATTATCAAAATATATATTTAAATTCTTTTCAGTTTCTTTAAAAATTGCAAAGCAACCCAATATTTGTCATTCTGAGGAACGAAGAATCACATTCGAAACTCCGCACAGAATGTCGTCAATCTTTGTCGAGTTTCTTGTGTGATTTCTCCCTTTGGTCGAAATGACAAACTAGACGAAATTTAACCGCAAATGATGGATTAAAATCCATCCCTACAATATGTTCCGTTCCTCCGGAACTCTTTATAAAATTCCGTAGGAATGATTTATTTTGTAGGCAGGGATTTTAATCCCTGCAACACAAAGTAACCCCAATATTATTAAACCCAACAGGTTTTAAAAACCTGTCGCGTTTAACGCAAACTTGTCTTCACTCCACATCCAAATAAGGATCTAAAACCTCCGCCAATTTATTCAGCCAATAAAAATTATCCTCGAGATTGTTGAATTCAGTTTCTACGGTTTCGCAGCCTCTCATGGCGCATAAAGAAAGAACATAATTTACTTGTCGAATTGTCTTTGCCATATCTTCAGAATCAATTGTCTTTCTGAAAAATTCTATTAATCTGGTTTCGGTTTCTTTTGAGAGGTTTTCCGTAGTCATTGTCTTATTTTTTTGATGCGCCAAATATAATACTTTTGAACCCAAATTTGTGTCCTTGCAAAAAATAAATCTTATGAATTTTGGAATATGGATATTTCAGAAGAAACTTTTATTGCAAACCTTGGCATTCACATTCGACAACTACGTGAAAAGAAAGGTATATCTCAACGAGATTTAGCCAATGATTGTGAGATTCCTAAAAATCAAATAGGCAGAATAGAAAGAGCAGAAATAAACACAGGTATAAAAACTCTTGTAAAAATTGCTAATGCCTTAGATATTGAACCTAAGGAATTGCTTGATTTTCCTTCGAAATAAAAATCCCAAATCTCATTTTCATTATCCATCAATGCTTAAAACCAAAAAATTTCAGCTTACCAAAAAAGAATATTTCATGTTCCTTTTTAGACTTGAATTAAAAAGACGAGGATGGTTATTTGCTTTTATGTGGATGTTTTCTACTCTAGTTCTTTTTACCGGAAAGAAAGATTCCTTTAGCATTTTTATTATAGTTGTTGGATTTATGTATCCTGTTCTTACGATTTATAAATATTGGAGTTTTGCAAATTCAAAGGAAAACAAAATTATTTTTAAAGAAAGACAATTCGAAATTTTCCCTGATAGAATCATTTCCCGTATGGGTGAAATATCAGAAGGTACAATTGATGTACAGAATTTTATAAAAGTTTTTGAATTAAAAGATCTTTACCTTTTATACATTTCTAAAGGTCAGACATTTTTTCTTCCAAAACGAGTTTTTGAAACTCAGGAAGATGAAAATTGGTTTAGAAATGAAGTGTTTTTAAAAATCAAAAACAGATAATTTCGGCTAAAGCCTTTTTACTTTCACACATAAAAAAACCTCCAGCTAAAGCAGGAGGCAATTCACTTAGCGCAAAAAAAACCTTTGTCAAAGTTTGAAACTTTGACAAAGGTCTCTCTTATTTAAATGAACTTATATTACTTATATGGTTTAAAAATTTTAGCTGTTCAATAACTCCAAAACCTTATCCACATTAACTTCGCTATAATCATTTATATAAAAATTACATGGTGGAAGTTGCTCTTTCGTATGTGTACTCAAAACACCAACCACTTTCATTCCGGCATTTAAGCCCGCTGTAACGCCCGAAAAAGAATCTTCGAAAACAATACAATCAGCCGGAGAAACTCCAACACGTTCTGCCGATTTTAGATAAACTTCGGGATTGGGTTTATGAGCTTTCACGTCTTCGCTAGACATCATAGAATCCATTTTATCGCTTATTTTTAATGCATTTATAATCAAATCCAGATTCGCACGCGGTGCCGATGTTGCAACAGCCGTTTTAAAACCACGAGATTTTAATTCGCTTAAAAAATTCAAATAATGCGGAATCGTTTCAACTTTGTCTTTATACACTTCACGAAACATAGCTTCTTTTTCATCTTCCAACGTTGTAAGTTCTTCTCCGGCAATTTGACGTTTAAAGAAATGCGTCATAATATAACCGTTATGTTTTCCGTACATATGTTCTTCAAACTCTTCGTTTGTATACGGAATTTGATATTTATTAAAAAATGCCTCGAAAGCCTTTACATGATGCGGATTCGTGTGACAAATCACGCCATCCATATCAAAAATAACACATTGCTGTTTCATTGTATATTTTGTTTTTAACGGTTGCAAGATAGGGTAATAAAGCTTTATTCCGCAGAGTTTCGCGGAGGTTTTCACCGAGATTCGCTAAGATTTATTTTTGAATCTCGCTAAGCTACTAGTTTGTCATCCTGAGGAACGAAGGATCACACTAGAGACTCCGCACAGAAATTCACCAATCTTTGTAGAGTTCCATGTGTGATCCTTCGTTCCTCAGGATGACATAAAATGCGAATAGTAACCTGAAACTTGAAACAAAAAAGCCTACCCAATCCAAATTTTACTTTTAACCAAAGTCATTGTTTGTCTTAAATGCTGATTACAAGCAATAAGAATAATCAAAACCACCAAACCATATCCCACAATCGTATAAATTTCCATATCGGCCAATAAAGTTGATTGTTTTGAGATTGTGCTAAAAACCTTTTTTAACGCCAATGTATTTGATTCGTCAAGCGAATAACCTTTTGCCGCAAAACTTTGGGCTGTTGAAGCGATTGTTTGTTGTGCTTGAGGATTTTCGCCGGTTACAAACTGACTCAATTTTAAAAAGTGTTTTTTGTTTAAAAATACCATCGCATTCTGCATTACACAAAACCCAATTGTACTTCCCCAAAAACGTCCTGAAACGCCGACAATTCCAGATGAAACCGCCATTTTTGCAGGAACGGACGATGTGGTAAACAAAATCAACGGAACGAATAAAAACCCAACTCCAATGCCTTGTAAAACGTACGGAATGATAATATCTGACAGCGCCACATCCGGCACAAAAAGAAAGGTAAACCAAAAGTGAAACAACGCAATTAGCGAAAAACCAATGATAAAAATAATTTTTGTCGAAACAGATTTCATCAGAAAATAAGCCGCCAGAATTAACCCGATTACATTTCCTAATCCGTTGATGTATTGCACGCCCGCAACACGCGACGGATCCCAATTCCAAATGGAGAACATAGCCGAATGACATAAACTCAGCGTTGCTCTGCTGATGTAAAACAAGAAAAACAATAAAAACCCAATTCGCAAATTGGCATATTTAAAAACTTCAAAATCAAAAGTTGGTCTTTTTACCAAGAGCTCTTTAAAGATAAATAATCCTCCGGTAATCAAAGCAATCATCAACATTAAAACCATTTGAGAAGATTCAAACCAATATTTTTTTTCGGCATAAACAAAAAAGTAAGCACCGCAGAGAATGGCCGTTAGAACCAAAATATAACTCATCCAGTCGATTTGGTACAGCGGAATTTTCTTTGTAATTCTGTGCCCGCGAAAAGTAACCAAAATCAAAAAAACATTCAAAACCTGAAGTCCGCCCGAAACATACAACATGTATTTCCAATCGTAATGATCCAGAAACCAAACCGCAATATTCATGATAAAAGGCGTTGACAATAATAACGAACCGTAATAAAAGGAGAAACCAATTATGATAGCATTTTTAGAATTAAATTGCTCGATTAATAATTGTCTGATCGTAATTACCGGAAGCGCCATTAAAATTCCTTCGAGAACGCGCAACAATAAAAAGACGTAAAAATTGGTAATGTAGGCCGACGAAACAATTGTAATTCCGATTAAGGAATACACCGCCATCAGATAATTTTTTGCAGGGAAAAAACTCGAAAATCGGCTTTCTATTAAAATCGTGGCCAGCAAAGTTCCATACGTAACGCACATCGCAAACTGCAAATCTTCGGGCTCAATATCCAGAAAACTTGCCGCGTACGTTACGTTTGAAGTGTAAACTCCCAATAAAATCATGGAATGCAATAAACAGACAAACAAAATAATAATAATTGCCCATTTTGGAACCCAGGATTTAAAAATACTTTTATCTTCCATTTTATTGGTGTTCTGCGATAACCGTGATGTTCATTCCGGCTCTTAAAAAATCAGCTTGTTTATCGGTTTCTTTCAACTGAATTCTAACTGGAATTCTTTGTTCGATTTTTACGAAGTTTCCTGTTGCGTTATCCGGAGGCAATAACGAAAATCGTGCTCCACTTGCCGGAGATAATGATTTGATAACTCCCGTAAATTCTTTATTATTTACAGCATCGGCCTCGATTTTAACTTCCTGACCCACGGTTAAATATTGTAGTTGCGTTTCTTTAAAATTGGCTGTAATCCATTTTTCTTTGCTAACTATCGAAAGCAACGATTGCCCTTCTTTTACCATTTGTCCCGGCTGCAAAATTCTTTTTCCAACCCAACCGTCGTAAGGTGCGGTAATTATGGTGTACGAGAGAAATAGCGCCGCATTATCTGCCACAGCCTGTTTCGATTCTATAATCGTTTGCGCCGTAGGAACATTGGCCTGCGCCTGCGAAGTGCTTAAATTGGAAGACTGAATTCTATCCTGCATTTCTTTATAATGCGCTTGTGCCGATTCGTAATCTGCTTTTACTTTTTCTAATTGCTGAGAAGTTGCAGCTTCCTCTTTTACCAAAGCCTGATAACGTTCGTATTCTAATTTTGTTTTCCAAAGATTGGTTTTGGCTCCAGCCAATTGCGATTCTCCAATAACAGTTGAAATTGCCGTTGTCGCCACATTTTTCTGTGCCACAACGCTGCTTTGTTTCGCACTTTGAACATCGGCAAGAGCCACATTCAATTTTGATTTATATTCTCGATTGTCAATTACGACCAAAGTATCGCCTTTGTGCACAAACTGATTTTCTTCAAAACGAACTTCCTGTACATAACCTGTAATTCGCGACATGATTGGCGTTACATATTGTTCTACCTGCGCATCATTGGTTTCTTCGTGGTTGCTATTGAACACATAAAACCAAATCCCCAAAGTGATTCCGCTTATTACAAGTGCACTCGCAATAATCGTTATTAATATATGAAACGTTCTGTTTCTTCTAGTTTCATTCTTTATCTTAACCATAAACTCTATATCTTTTGTTGTCTATTTTCTATTCTCTATATTCTAACTTCTTCTCTTGCTTCTAACTTCTTGCCTCTAAAGTCTAACTCTGAGGCATAATCCCCGCCGTATGTAGCAGTTCATAATGTTTCAATATTGCATCTAATCTTGTAGAAATTTTATTGTATTTCGCCTGAAGCAACGCATTATCCGCATCTACCATTTCGGTTATTAAAACCAATTGATTGAGATATTTAAGCTTTACAATTCGGTAATTTTCATTGGCCAAATCCAAAGCTTTATCGACAACCACAAATTTTTCAAGGATTTCCTGATATTGAGTATGTTCTTTAAACAGCTTATCCTGAATTTCATCTTTTATAATTTCAGACTGCATTTGCTGCCATTCGATCTCTGTACTCGCTTGTTGTACTTTGGTTTTGTTTTTATATAAGGCAGAAATATCAAAATGCGCTTCGATACCGATTTGTCCTAAAGTGTACAAATACGGATTTGGCGGAAAAAATTTATAGTTTGGATAATAGAAACCATAATTTCCGAAAACGTTTACCGTTGGCAAATAATTCCCTTTAACCAGCTTTAGTTCCGTTTTTTTGATGTTTAATTCCTGGCTTGCCATTCGCATTTCTTCATTCTGAAAAGCTTTTTCCAGATAAAAATCATACGGATCCAAACCGTTCATTTCATCCATATTCGCCGTTGTATCGATGGCAATTTCTTCGTTTTCCGGAATCTGAATCAAAGTTTTTAAATCGTGAAGTGCAATTTTTATGTTTTTAGAATTTGTAAGCGCACTTAATTCACGGTCTGAAAGTTGTAATTCGGCTCTAATAACTTCGTTTTTAGTTATTGTTCCGTGTTTTTGAAGCGACTGAACTTCTTTTAATCGGCTTTTTTCTTCTTTAATGTTTTCTTCGAAAATCTTCTGAAGTTCCATCATTTTATAAATTGCCAGATAGTTCGTGACAACTTCAAGCTCGATATCATTTTCGGTTTTTTCTGTTTTTATTTTAGCAATTTCGTTTTCCTGATTGGCAATTTTGATGGTATTGTTGATTTTATTTCCAGCATAAATTGGCATTTTAAAACTTGAATTGACTTGATAAATTTCAGGAATTGCCTTGGTGACTTCTTTACCATTCAAAAAACCATTGCCTTTGAATTCCGTAATATTAGTAATTCTGGAATACTCGCCGTTTAATTCAATATCCGGCAAACGGAGTTCTTTTCTTTCTTTGATATTTTGTTCAGAAAGCGTAGTCTCTAATTGAGATCTAAGGATCTTTTTATTGTTTTCTTTCGCCAGTTTCAAAGCCTCTTGCAAAGAAACCGAATGAATTTCCTGAGCCTGCAAACTATTAAATGCCAATACAATTAGAAATAGTAATGCGATTTTGAGAAAACAATTTTCTGTAGAATTTGTTATTTTAAGGAACATGAATATATAAATATTTTGATACTGCAAAGTTCCTTCATTTTTCTGTTGACTGATAATTCTAAAAAGTCAATAACATATTCATTTCGGACAAGAATATTTATTGATTGCCCACGGATCTTACGGATTTGGGCAGATGTTCACGGATTATTTTTAGTAAATAAAATTATCAAGTAAATTTTGGACTTCAGACAATCGCATGCTTTTAAAAAAAACGGTATAGATCCGTTCAAACCGTCAAATCCGCGTGCCATTATTCACTTTCTATTTTTTCCTTAAAACATCCTCCCCATTTAAATAATCAGAAGGTCTTTGCCCCAAGATTTTAAAGAAAGTATTACTAAATGTAGGAACGCTGCTATAACCAACTTCCTGCGCCACTTCTTTAACCGAAAGTTTTCTGTCAAGCAAAAGTTCAATCGCTTTCAAAATTCTGCGAATCGTATAATATTGAATGAAAGACATTTTAAGATCTTTTTGAAACAAGCGATACAAAGAGCGTTCGCTATAACCAAATTCATGCGCCACATCAGCAAAGAGAATTGTTTCGCCTAGATTATTTTCAATATGCCGCAATATTTTACCTAAACGAGGATCTTTTGGTAAAGGCAATTCCAAAGGTAAGTTCGTCAGGCATATTTGCGGAAGAATCGCTTTGATAGCTTTTGCAATCACAAAATTTGGACTTCCTTTCTTCAAATCACCATTCCATTGATTGGTAAAAAGCATCATTTGAAGCAGTAAATTATTCACCGGATAAATACCTTCGTTTTGATAAAATTCCTCTTCATTTTTCTCAACCGGAAAATACAAATTTCGCATCATCACATTTTCAGATTTCGGATGAATGCTGTGCGCAACATTTGCCGGAATCCAGATAAAATGTCGTGCCGGCAAAAAATAGGTTTTGGTTTCAGTAGTTACAAAAACAACGTCACCTTCGGCATATAGCATTTGTGCTTTATCGTGTTTATGCGTTGGAACAAGCAATTCTCCCATCAAATCATGATGACAGTAAATACTCTTTTTATCGGTATCTACTTTTTTAATGTAATACTTGTCTACTTTAAAATTTGATTGTTCCATAATATAAAGATAGGAGAAATTTAACCGCAAAGTTCGCAGGGTTAAAAACGCAAAGTTCGCAAAGCTTAATTAAAACTTTGCGAACCTTGCGTAAATCTTAGCGGACTTTGCGGTAAAGCCACAAAAACAAAAAAGCCTTTCCGTTAAGAAAGGCTTCTCCCAATATTTGCGGTCTGGACGGGACTCGAACCCGCGACCCCATGCGTGACAGGCATGTATTCTAACCAACTGAACTACCAAACCAATTGCGCGTTATTGTGAGTGCAAAAATACAATAGAACTTGGATTCTGCAAGGGTTTTTATGAATAAAAATTGAGAAAATTTTAAAAAGCTAAATTTCAATCTTTTAAAATCCCAAATTCCAATTAAATGCGACGATCTTTATTAAAGTTTCAAACTTTGACAAAGATTTTTCATACAGAAATATCCATCATGTTACTAACATAGCCCGTGGTTTCAACCACGGGGATACGGATTGTGATCATGATTGTGACCCCGTGGTTGAAACCACGGGCTATATTTAAAATCCAATTCAATAAATCATTATAAACACAAAGTCCGCAAAGCTTACTTTTAAACTTTGCGGACTTTGCGTAAATCTTCGCTCGTTGCGGTGAACCAAAAGTGTTATAAATCAAAAAAGCCATCCACAAAAGTGGAAAGCTTTTCATTGGTCTAACTACTAAACCAGCTACGAGTTACAAATTCGTAGCAAAACAACACAACTAATCTTAGATACCGTATTTGGGCAAAAAAGCCTTTCCGTTAAGAAAGGCTTCTCCCAATATTGCGGTCTGGACGGGACTCGAACCCGCGACCCCATGCGTGACAGGCATGTATTCTAACCAACTGAACTACCAAACCTCTGCGTTATTGCGGTTGCAAAGATAGTACAGAATTTCATTTCTGCAAGTGTTTTGATAAAAAAAATTAAATATATTTTTAATTCCTTAGCCAAAGTTTTGTTTTTCAACTAAATATGTAGTCAATATTTTTTCAAAATTATCGCCAACATTTACCGGAACGTACTTAATTTGGTTCTTTGCGCAGGTTAAAGCAAGTTCTTTAAAATAACTTGCAGCCCTTTTTTCATATTCTGCTTTTACATTATCGGCAAAAATCGATACTTCTTCGCCAGATTCTAAATCTATGAACTTTCTTGGTGTATTGTCAAAATCAAATTTTAGTTCCGTTTCATTATCCACAACATGAAACAAAATCACTCTGTGTTTGTTGTGTTTTAAATGCTGCAAAGCATTAAACAATTTCTCATCATCTTCAGACTGAAACATATCTGTAAACAAAATAATCATCGATCGACGGTGCATTTTCTCTGCAATTTGATGCAAATACGTAATTGTGTCGGTGGTTTTCTTCACTTTTGGCTGTTCTAATAATTGTTCTAGTTTATTGAGCAGCATTCTATGGTGACGATCGCTTCCTTTTTCGGGAGCATAATATTCGTAATTATCTGAGAAAACACTTAAACCAACCGCATCACGCTGTTTCTTTAAAATATTCATCAAAACTGCCGAAGCCAAAACGGCAAAACCAATCTTTTTTTCATAAAAAGACTGATTCGATTTTAGTTCGGGATAATGCATCGACGACGAATTATCTACAATAATATGACAGCGCATATTGGTTTCTTCCTCAAAACGTTTGGTGTACAAACGATCGGTTTTGGCAAACAATTTCCAGTCGATGTGTTTGGTACTTTCTCCGGCATTATAGACTTTATGCTCGGCAAATTCGGCAGAAAATCCATGAAACGGACTTTTATGCATTCCGGATATAAAACCTTCCACAACCTGATTTGCCAGCATTTCGAGATGCTGAAAACTCGAGACTTTCTCTATTTCCGTTTCAATTTTCATTCGGTTTCTTTTTTAATATTTTGGGCACGATACAAAGCATCTGTCGCCTGAAATAATTTTCGTTTTAATATCGGACTAAAATTAGGGTTTTCTTTTAAGAATTGCTGCACTTCATCAAAAGCATATTTCGAAGAATAACGGCCAATGGTTCCGCTTAGCCAGTCTTTCGGAAAAAATATATCTCCGGTTTGTTGAATTTCATCGGTCAAATCTAAGCAAAATCTCAAATGTTTTTGCGCACTTTCCTGACGCAGCGGATGGAAAACATTTCCTAAAGCAGACGAAACCCAGGATTCTTTTTCTCTGTTTTTCTCTTCTTTTAATGATTGAATAAAAGCATCACGAACAGATTCTTCTTTTGATAATGAAGGTAATAAAAACTCAAAACGCTTTTGCCTGTCCGGATTTGTGATCGCTTTTTGTGCTTTAACTAAAATTTCATCTGCTTTTTCATGTTTAAAGATAGCCAAATTCATAGCGATATTGGTGTAATCGTCTTCGTTTAATTTCAAATTGGCGATCACAATTTCCTTATTCCAAATCTGATATAATTTGGCTTTACCAGAATCAGAATAATCGATTGAGCTGAATAAATTAAACAAAGTCTTTTTAATATTTCCTGGCAAATTTGTCTGCAAACGATTGTAAACTATGTCTTCAAATTGTTTTTGAGTGGCGTTTTGTTGTTTTTCGGTTAGAAATCTCCAAAAAATACTGCTTGCATTATTAGTCAGTATTTTTAAAACCAATTCGTTTTCCTCGAGTTGAATTCCTTTTAAAAAACAATCAAAAGCTTTAATTGTCGGAATATTTCCCGTTAAGGTATTTTCATAAAGATTACTATAACTCGATGCTCTTGCGACCTCATCTTTTAAGCTTGAAATAGTCTCTAAATTTTTTCCGTCAAGCGGAAAAACGCCGTATCCAAAACCATTATAATTGTAAATGACATTCAACGGTTTTTCAAGTCCAATTACTTCTTTTACAATTGTCTTTTTATCCTTTATAGCAACATCAATAACTTTTACATTATCCGCATAAACCAAACCAATCTGAAAAACCTGAGGCCAAACATTTTCCGAATTATCTTCTGCTTTTTGTTGAATTTCAAATACCGAAATCCTGCCTTGAGCATCATATTTTATTTTATCTGAGAAAATTGCTCTCCCCGATTTGTTGACCCAGACTTCACTCCATTTTTTCATATCGAGCGGCGTTTCGGCATCCAGAATTTCTACAAGATTATTCCAATCTGCATTGTCGTTGGCGTATTTTTTAATGTATTTTTCTATTCCTTTTTGAAAAGCTTCCTTACCCATTGTAGCTTCCAGCTGACGCATCATAATGGGTGCTTTGTTGTAAATAATGTTTCCGTAAAGCGATCCGGCGTTTTTTAAATTGGCTAAATGCTGTCTTATAGGATGTGTGCCCAAAGAACGATCTTCGGCGAAAGCCCCGGAATAATGCGTGGTAAAAAATTGCAGATTATGATTGATTTTCGGAAAAATCGGATTCATGATTTTGTCTGCCATAAAATTCGCAAACACTTCTTTCATCCACACATCGTCAAACCATTTCATAGTAACTAAATCGCCAAACCACATGTGCGAAGTTTCATGCGCAATTAATTTGGCCCGGCTTAATTTTAATTCGTCAGTCGCAGTATTGTCCAAAAACAAAGCAGATTCTTTGTACTGAATCGCGCCAACATGCTCCATTCCGCCATATTGAAACTCAGGAATCGAAGCAAAATCCAGCTTCTGAAACGGAAAAGGATAATTAGTATATTTTTCTAAGAATTCTAAAGATTGCTGGTGCAGTTTAAAAATGGTATCGGTACTTGTCTGAAGCTTTTCGGGATTATTTTCTCGATATAACATTGTCATTTCTCTATTGCCCGGTTTTTGAGTGACACTTTTAAATTTTCCGGCAACAAAGGAGAACAAATAAGTACTCATTTTATCTGATTTACCAAATCCCCAAACCATAAAATCAACATTGTCAATCACAATTTCGTGTACTCCTGTAATTGGAGCTGCACCTAAAACTGTCCAATCTTTTGGAACTTGTAAAGCCATATTATAAGTCGCCTTAATATCCGGCTGATCTAAACACGGAAATAACGTACTTGCGCGATCCGGAACTAATAAAGTATATAAATAATCATCGTTTCGGTTTAAGGATAAATTACCGGCAATGAATGAAATTGCTATTTTATTTGCACCTAAAATCAATTTTTCACTCGGAATAATAATGTGCCCTTTTTCATGTAAAATGGGAATGTTTTTTCCGTTTGCTTCAATTGATTTTATGTTCTGCTTTTTCTCTTTAAAATCCAAATACAAAGGCTGACTTATATCTGATAAAGTCAAATGCAGCTTAACTTCCGATTTAATATCTTCATTTTTTTGATATGGAATTTCGAATAATAAATCATAAGAAACATCAGAGATTTGCTGTTTCCTAAAAATAGCCAATTGTTCTGAAACTCCATTTTCTAAAACAACGCTTTCTTTTTGTTTTGATTGAGAAAAACCAATTGTTACGATTGTAAAAAAGCAAAGAAAACTATAAAAGATTTTCATTTCTCGAGGATGTTTGATTCGTTAAAAATAAAAAAAGTTTGCCACGAATTGCACTAATTTCACGAATTAAAATAGTTTAGTTTTTTTACCACAGATTAAAATAATTTCTTATTTGTGAGAATCATTTAATCTGTGGCAAATTTTTAATCACAATCAAAATAAATAATTCGTGAATTCGTGGCAAAAAAACTTTGTCCAATAAAAAAGGCTTGACTTTCGTCAAACCTCTTTTATATAAATCATAATCTTACGATTACAACAAAGCGTCTAAGCTATCAGAGTAAGTTTGTTTCGGAGCAACTCCTACTTGTTTACCTACTACTTCACCGTTATGAAAAACCAAAACGGTAGGTATGTTACGCACACCATATTTTGCAGCAAATTCCTGGTTAGCATCTACATCAACTTTACCAACAACTACTTTACCTGCATATTCTTCGCTGATTTGGTCAATAATTGGACCAACCATTCTACAAGGACCGCACCATGCTGCCCAAAAGTCAACCATTACAGGTTTATCTGATTTTAAAACTACTTCATCAAAAGTAGCATCTGTTATTGCTAATGCCATAATATCGGTTTTTTAAAATTATCGTCTGATTAACTTAAGTATCAAACTAGAGTACAAATTTAAAAATTAAAAACCATTCAAACACCATTAGTAAATTAGTTTTCATTATAAATGCATTGTCATTTATTATATTAATCCCATGTTTTAAAATTGTGAGATTTAACTTAAACTACAGAATGATGCATTTTAAAAATAACGTCAGTTTTTTATGCTATCTTTAATGTTCCGGAAACTTCATTTCTATGAAAGCAATTTTACACCACATAAAAAGCTTTTTACAATCTTCTCCTTTTAAGATATATGCCAAATGGTTTGGTTATTTTATTTTAGGATGTATAGCGTTTGTGGTTATAGCTTCGGGTGCCTTATCGTTTTATTTTAATCGGAATAAAACCGAAATCATTGCGAAAATAAATACAAAGATCAATGAAAATATAAACGGAAAATTTCATGTTGGCGATTTTCAATATAAGTTTTTAACCGGTTTCCCGAATTTTACTTTGGCTTTACAAGATGTCGAGATCAAAGACAATCAATGGCATATTCACAAACATACTTTATTGAAAGCCAAAGAAATAGAAGCACGTTTAAACGTTTGGAGTTTACTGCAAAACGAAATCAACATTCATAAAATGCTGATACACGACGCTGAAATTTATGTTTATAAAGCCGAAGACGGATATTCGAACGCTAATATTTTTAAACCCAAAAAGAAAAAATCGCCCAAAAATAAATCAGAAACCGAAACTAGTATTGACCAAATCGACCTCAACGACATTCATTTTATTTTGGACAATCATGTTGGGCACAAATTATTTGATTTTGATATTGCAAGTTTAAAATCGAAAGTTGATTTTGACGATGAAGACTGGCAAACCGATGTTTTCCTGAAAACCGATATCAAAAGTCTGGCATTTAATACCGTACACGGAAGTTTTGCCGAACAAAAAATTCTAGAAGGCACTTTTGCAGTTTCCTATTCTGCCGAAAAAGAAAAAATTGATGTGGTGACCAAAAACTTAAAAATAGGTTCAGATGCATTTGATATTGTTGCTTTTTTTAATCTTGCCAAAGGAAACGCGCTTTTCGGAATCAACATTTCAACCACGATTTTATGGCAAAATGCGTCCAATTTATTATCGGCAAACATTAGTTCGAAGTTGAACCGATTTGATTTGAAAGAAGAAATAGACGTTAATTGCGACATCAAAGGCGATTTTAATGCAGAGGGCGATCCGAGAATTGTGGTTCAGGCAGAAGTACGAAACAACGAACTCAGTATTCCGGACGGATTAATTACCGATTGTAATTTTAAAGGCATTTTTACCAATAATTTCAAGCCAAAAGAAGGTTACAACGACGCAAACTCTGCCGTTATTTTAACCCGGTTTTCGGGTAAATACAAAAATATTCCGCTAAAAATTCCGCAATTGACGATCAACAATCTTGAGAAACCATTGGCAACCGGAATCGTAAATTCTGATTTCGACATTGAAAATCTTAACGAAGAAAACACCGAAAAGTGGATTCATTTTACGGAAGGTCACGCTTCGGCCAACTTAAAATTTCAGTTTGATATTGTCGATTTATACATTACAAAACCCCGATTTATTGGTAATGTAAATGTAAAAGATGTTTCCTTTCATTTTATTCCAAAGGATCTGCACGCCGAAAAAGTCAATGTACAGCTCGACTTTACTGAAAAAGCGTTGCTGATTAAAAAAATCGCTTACAAACACAATAAAAACATCATTTATCTGGAAGGTAAAATCGATAATTTCCTGAATTTATATTACGACGCTCCCGAAAAAATGGTTGTAAATTGGGATATTTACTGTCCAAATATCGATTTGAAACAGTTTTTAGGCGTTCTCGCAAGTTCTCAAAAAAAGAAAATCACGGTTAAAAAAGCCACAATGTCTGACCAATTGCGAAACGCCATCGAAAAATGCGTTGTAGACATCAACATCAAAGCCGATAAAATAAACTACAATAAACTGACCGCCACAAACACAAAAGCCGAAATCCAGATGATCGATTCGCGTCTGGTAATTAAAAATGGTTCACTGCAAACTTCCGGCGGAAGCATTACTTTTAATACTACAATTTCACCAAATGGCAAGAACTATAATTTTGTCTCCAACGCGCAGGTAAATCGTGTTGATATTGCCAATTTTTTGAGGTCGTTCAATAATTTCGGCATCACCTCTTTTAGTCCCAAAAACATAAAAGGAAGATTGAGCAGCCACGCCAATGTGAGCGGTTTTATCAACAGCAGGGGTGAATTACTGACCAATTCCATGCACGGAAAACTCGATTTTAATGTCACTCAAGGTGCTTTACTCAATTTTGAACCGATTGTAAAAGTGGGCAAATTTGCTTTTCCGTTTCGCGATGTCCAGAACATAACCTTCAGCGATTTGTCCGGAAGCCTCAACATGCGCGGCGAGCAAATCGATATTAACAATCTCCTCATCAGTTCCAATGTGCTAAACTTAGACATTAACGGAATCTATTCTTTTGGCCGAGGCACCAATCTCGCCCTCACCATCCCACTCCGAAACTCTAAAAACGACGCAAAACTCGCAAGCCAGAAAGAACGCGACGCCGTTCGCGACCGCGGAATTGTGCTGCATTTGATTGCGGTCGATGATGAAGGGAAAATGAAAATTAAGTGGGGGAAGAAAGATAAGGAGAAATAATAACAAAGCTATTTCACACAATAATGTCATTGCGAGGAACGAAGCAATCCCACGCGCAAAATCGACAAAGATTATAAAAACGCTGATCAGAAATGGTTGGCTTTTTTTTATGGATAAAATCAAAAACAAATGGTTAATATCAAAGTTGAAAACTATTATTTAATGAGGTCAATTGTACGCGGGTCAATTGTACGCACGAAACTATTTTTATGAGCTATGAATATCAAAGAAAAATTCGGATTTAAAGTCAAAGAACTTCGAGAAAAAAAAGAATACTCAATCGAGTATTTAGCCAATATTTCCAACGTTGACAGAAACTACATTTCTGATATTGAAAAAGGTCAACGCAATGTTTCCATAGAAATCATAGAAAAAATAATTATAGCTCTTGATACTGATTTTGGAGCTTTTTTTAATGATAACAATTTTAAGAAATGAAAATGAAAGAGCAAATATCAATCGAAGAATTCGATGGGAAAAAATTTAAAATACGAACCGTAGAAGAAGACGATAATAAAAAAGCTGTTGTAACTCATTATCTACATAATTTAAGTAACGGGGTTAAAAAACATTACGAAGAAGAAGCAATAAAATACTTAAATGAAATTGTTGAATATAAAAATGAAGAAGAAAAATTAAATCTGGTTTCTGATTCTGCTATACAACAATTATTATATGAGGTTGAAAATGTTCCATATCCCACTCCTCAAGATTACAAATTCAAATTTATTGACTTATTTGCGGGAGTTGGCGGTTTTAGAATTGCACTTCAAAATGTAGGCGGAAAATGCGTGTATACAAGTGAATGGAATGTCGATTCACAAAAAACATATCGTGCTAATTTTGGTGAATTTCCATTTGGCGATATAACTAAAAAAAGCACTAAGAATTATATTCCTGATGATTTTCAAGTACTGTGTGCAGGTTTTCCTTGTCAGGCATTTTCAATTGCCGGTAATAGAAAAGGTTTCCAAGACACTAGAGGTACATTATTTTTTGATTTAGAAAAAATAATTGAAACTAAAAGACCTAAAGTAGTTTTTCTTGAAAATGTAAAAAACTTAGTTTCTCATGATAAAGGAAAAACGTTTAAAGTTATTTTAGAAATATTAGAAGAGAAACTTGGCTATAAAGCCTACACTAAAATATTAAATTCATCTACCCATGCAAATGTTCCACAAAATAGAGAAAGGATTTTTATTGTTGCTTTTGATAGGGAACAAGTTCCAAATCATGAAGATTTTAAATTCCCAGAACCAATACCTTTAACTAAAACTATTCACGATATTTTAGAAAAAGGAAAACAAGCTGATAATTTATATTATAAAAAAGATCATCAATATTATCCTGAATTAGTAAAAACAATGACTTCAAAAGATACAATATATCAATGGAGACGAATTTATGTTAGAGAAAATAAAAGTCAAGTTTGTCCCACTTTAACTGCTAATATGGGAACAGGAGGACATAATGTACCTTTGATTTTAGATGATTACGGTATTAGAAAATTAACCCCGAAAGAATGCTTTTCATTTCAAGGATATCCGATGGAAAAATTTATTTTACCAAATATTGCTAATAGTAAGCTATATATGCAAGCAGGAAATTCAGTAACTACACCATTGATTGAAAGAATCAGCAATGAAATAATTAAAGTATTCTAACATGAGCATTTGGGAACAATATGATAAGGAACAAAGAAAAGATTATATACAGTTTCTACAAGTATATGGTGCATTAACAAATTTATTTCGTCAAAAACAGGGAGATTTAATACCCTATCTTGACTCTAAATTTCAAGAAACAGTTTTTGCCAAAATTTTTAAAGGTCAAAATGTTGATGTTGCCAATACGCCTCATGATGTTCTATCAGTTTTTGGAGACAGTAGAATTGGTATTGGTTTAAAAACTTGGATGGGAAGCAAACCTTCTTTTCAGAAAGTAATGCAACTGAAAAGTTATCAAAATGATATAAATGAACATCAAAATAATTTACATTCTTTGGCTTATAAAATTTCCGAACTTAAAAATGAAAAAATGATTGGAGATTATAATCGTTTAGGCTTAAGTGAAGACAAAAATATATACCATTACGTAACTAGAGATCAAGGTCATTTTACAATCAATGAATGTGCTTATCCATTGATCAATTTAAACAACTTAAAAGACTTTAGCCGAACATTAACATCATTTTCTTGGTCTGATGGTAATAAAGATTATAAATATACCTTTGGTGATTCTCAAATATGGCAAAAATTTGACTCAAATAAATACAACACATTAATCCTTAACAAATTTGATGTAAAAATTATTGAAGACCCATTTTCATTTTTATTAGAAGCCTATTTTAAATTAATAAGCACACCCAAAGAAATTGAACTAGATATTATAGAAGTTTATTTGCCATTATATTCGTTTAGAAGTAAAAATGTTGAAAAAAAATCAGGTTTAAATGCATGGCGTGGAGCTTCTAAAAATAAAGGAAGTGATACTCTTAGGCCGTCAAAAGAAATTTATATTCCTATACCGAGAAAATTTCATGAAAAATACCCAAATTTTTTTACAAACAACATCTTCGAATTTGAAAAACTTAGAGAACAATACAGTGGAGATAAGGATGATAAACCTGAGGTTCGTTTTCATTTAAAACTTCCAAACGGTAAAACAATACCTTCTTTAGTAACGCAAGATAACATGAAAGCTTTACAATCTGGAAGTCAAACTGAAAAAGACGAATACGGTGAAAAATATGGACAATCAGCTTTAGGACATTGGATGTTAATTGATGTTTTAGGTTTGAAAGAAAGAGAAATTGTCACTTATCAATGGTTGCAAAAAAAAGGAACAGATTCGGTTCGCTTATGGAGAAAAAAAAGTGATTATTCGATAATCAATATTGATTTTGCACCTCTAGGATCTTTTGAAATGTTTATGAAAGACGAACCGATTCCACTAGATGAAGAAGACGCAATACCTTTTATATAAATTTTATAACTTTACATGGAAGACAAATAATTAAACCATGGATTGTTTCACACCTGAACAACGTTCCAAAAATATGCGTGCAATTAAAAGCACCGCAACAAAAGCTGAACTAACTTTAGCTAAAGCATTATGGAATCTTGGCTACAGATACAGAAAAAACAATAAAACAGTTTTTGGCAAACCTGACCTTACTTTCAAACAACTTAAAATTGCAGTTTTTGTAGATTCAGAATTCTTTCACGGCAAAGATTGGGAAACCAGAAAAAAACCTGGAACAAATCCTGAATATTGGATTAAAAAAATTGAAAGAAATATGCACAGAGATATAGAAGTTAATGCATATTTAGAATCTCAAAATTGGAAAATTCTTCGCTTTTGGACTAAAGAGATACAGAAAAACTTAGATTCCTGTATTCTTGAAATTGAAAAAGCAATAAGCGAAAGACAGCACAAAAAAACAGAAAAGCCATTCTAATTTTCAAAATAAAACCCCGCACAGCTAAGGTGTCCTACGCGTGTAAAAAGCGTTACAGTTGTTTCCAATACTATCACCATACCACGCGGGAATTTTTTTAGGATTGCGAAGATATCAAAATTTAATTTAACAATTGTGGCGGAGTTACTTGCGAAGATTTCTCATCTTCGAGATGACAAAACAGGCCGAACAAAGAAACACAAAATAAAAAAATCCGTACTTATCCGCGTTTTCACGAAGTGAATCCGTTAAATCTGCGTTCCATAATAACATTTCGACATCTGTCAAGTCTAATAAAAAATGCGATCACTTTTTCGCAAAAAATTTCATAATGTTTTATTAACTCACTTGGCTTTTCATCTTAAATAAAATAGCTTTGAGAAACAATCATTAAAATATAAACCAATATGAAAATTCAAATCAATACAGACAAAAACATAGAAGGACACGAAAGATTAGCCGCTTATTTTTCTGAAGAATTAGAAAAAGGCTTAACTCGTTTTGAAGAAAAAATTACACGTGTAGAAGTGCACTTTGGAGATGAAAACGGCGAGAAATTCAGCCTTAACGATAAAAGATGTGCAATTGAAGTTCGTATCGCCAACTTACAGCCTCTAACGGTTACAGAACACGCCGATACTTTAGAAAAAGCTTTTAGCGGCGCTTTGGCAAAAGCAAAAAAATCATTGACTACTACTTTCGAAAAAATGAAGGCGCATTAATTTTTTTGAAGGTACAAAGCAACAAAGGGACAAAGGCTCTAAGGTTTTCTTAGCATCTTTGTCCCTTTGTTGCTTTGCGCCTTTGAACCTTCTTTTTAAGATTTTGGCAGAGGCGCTCCTACGGCAATATCGCAACGGTGTCCGGGTTGTCCGTGAGCGGGATTCATTCCTTCGGCGACTGTTGGCGTTTCGGTGCTTAATAAAGCCGGAACATTAGTATTTGCTGGCGGAGTAACGGTAAAAGTTTTCGAAGTCGTTCCGCTTTGTGCTGTTGTAGTTGTTGTTTGTTTTGCTGCAACCGGAGAATTTAAAGGAGATCCAACCGGAATATCACATCTGTGTCCGGGTTGTCCGTGCGATGGATTCATTCCTTTTCCTACTTTTACAGGCGCTGCAGTTGTTGTAGTAGTTGTAACCATCTTTTGTTGCTGAGTCGGATTTACCTGAACGGTTTGCGTTGGCTGAGCCGTTGCCGTTTGTCCCTGCGTTGAAGCCGAATTTAATGGCGCGCCAACCGCAATATCACATCGGTGTCCGGGTTGTCCGTGTGCAGGGTTTAGTCCGGCATTAGAACTCAAAACTGTATTTGGATTCGTTTGAACCGGAGTTTGATTTTGAACTACCGAATTTACTTTAGCAGTATCTTTCATTAATCCTAATTTTACCAATTCTGATGTTGGTGTATTTTCCTGAGGTTCTAATTCTTTTTTGCAGGAAGTAAAAAGTATTGAAGTAAGAACTAACGAACTGATAAGTATTTTTGAATTCATGATTGTAGATTTTAAAAGCTCTCAAATATAGTAATTAAACCATATAAGAGAACTTATGATTGTGGTAAAATTTTCACCATATAAGTTAATATGAGTTTATTTTACTTTGACAAATGTTGCGTGTATTTTAAACACATAGAAACATAGATTTTTAAGTTTGAAAGTATTAGGCGTTTTTAAAAAATCAAGATTTTTTCACATAGTTCTATGAGTTTTATTTTAAGTGAAACGTCTTTCCCGCAACAATAAGCTATGTTTCTATGTGTTTAAATTATTACACAAACCATATTTTTTAAAATGAACTTATATGGTGAAAAAAAATTATAATATTTGCTAACTTTAGCCAAAACAAACTCCATATGAAAAAATCAATCCTGCTTCTATTATTCGTTACCGCTTTTGCAAATGCGCAAAACGTTGAAAAAGATAGAATCAATCAAACCCTTGACGCCTGGCACAAAGCCGCTGCCGATGTAAAATTCGACACCTATTTTTCTGCATTAAGCGATGACGCCATTTATATCGGAACTGATGCTACAGAAAACTGGACTAAAAAAGAATTTCAGGTTTGGGCAAAACCCTTTTTCGATAAAGGCACAACGTGGAATTTTACGGCTTTAGAACGTCATATCTTTTTTGATAAATCCGGAAAAATTGCCTGGTTTGATGAATTGCTCAATACACAAATGAAAATCTGTCGAGGATCTGGTGTTTTAGTAAAAGTGGGGAAAGAATGGAAAATTCAACATTACGTTTTATCCATGACGATTCCGAATGATGAAGTTGACGCTGTCACGAAATTAAAATCTCCGGTAGAAGATGTTTTAATTGGCAAGCTTAAGAAAAAATAAACAATTTTAATCTTTGTTATTATAATCCTAACTTTTCTAGCGTTTTACAAAACCCAATATCAAATTAATTATAATATAATTGATAATTTTAGTTGTAAATTAGAAGTTCAAAATAAGATTGTCTCAAAAAAAGGGATCTAATTTTACAAAATCAACTAAAATAAAAGCCAAGCCTCTATTTTATCAGCCTTGAAAATCTAAATATTGATTTTTTTTTAACTTTGACCCCAAAAAAAATAGGGTTCAATAAAGTATTTGAAAAATGAAAATAGAAAAACGCTGGATCATCTCCTTTATTATTATAAGTATTGTTTGTATTACAGGTGCATTTTGGCCAACAGTTGCCGAAAATAATTATGTACTGTCAGAATTTGGCACCACAGACCATATAGTTCCTGCCGATGTTGCCTGGATGCTAACTTCGTGCTGTCTGGTTTTAATCATGACGCCGGGATTATCGTTTTTTTATGGCGGAATGGTAGGCCGAAAAAATGTGATTTCGACCATGTTGCAAAGTTTCATTTGTTTGGGCGTTGTTACACTTTTATGGGTTGTCGTTGCTTTTAGTCTGGCTTTTGGAGAACCAGTTGGTTTTGGTTCCGGAGATCATTTTTATAGTTTCTTCGGAAATCCAACGACTTTTGCTTTCATGGATTATGTAGGCGTTTTGCCTCATAAACAATTGGCAAACACGATTCCGTTTATGTTATTTGCTTTGTTCCAAATGAAATTTGCGATTATTGCTCCGGCTATTATTACGGGTTCGTTTGCAGAACGCGTTCGCTTTATCTCCTATTTACTTTTCATTAGTTTATTTACGATTTTCATATACGCGCCTTTGTGTCACTCTGTTTGGTATCCAACAGGCGTTTTAGGAAGTTATTTTGGCGTAAAAGATTTCGCCGGAGGAACGGTAGTGCACATGAGTTCAGGATTTGCTGCTTTGGCAGGAGTTCTGGTTTTAGGAAAAAGAAAAAACAGCGATCATATACCAACCAATATTCCGTTTGTATTATTAGGAACCGGAATGTTATGGTTTGGCTGGTTTGGTTTCAATGCCGGATCTGCGCTTGCCGCGAATGGAACAGCCGCAATGGCTTTTGCCACAACGACAACTTCATCGGCTGCAGCCATGTTAACCTGGGTTTTCTTTGATCGAATGAACGGCAGAAAAGTTTCAGCCCTTGGTGCTTGTATTGGCGCTGTTGTAGGTCTGGTTGCCATAACGCCTGCTGCAGGTTTTGTATCGGTTCCTGAAAGTATGTTTTTCGGATTCATCACAGCTTTAGTTTCAAATTCGGTTGTAAATTGTCGTTTATCAAAAAGATTTGATGATACTCTTGACGTTTTTGCCTGTCACGGTGTTGGCGGAATTATGGGAATGATCTTAACTGCGATTTTCGCGCACGGCGAAGATGCAAGTTTACTTCACGGAGGATGGAACGTATTTGCACATCACATGATGGCATTAGTTTTGGTTTCGATATTTACTTTCTTCGGCGCTTATTTCTTGTTTAAAGTAACGAATTTTATTATTCCGCTTCGAGTTTCTGAAGAAAACGAACATATCGGATTGGATTTATCTCAACACGATGAAACGCTTGATCCAAAATTAAAACCAATTACGGAAGCGCATTACGGGTAATCATATTTTATTCGCCACGAATTCACGAATTTTATTTACACTATGGGCAAATTAAAAATTCGTGAATTCGTGGCTAAAACAAAAATATAGTGGCAAAAAACTTTAATGCATATTTACGCTATTTTCATTCGTTTATATTCCTTAATTTTGCTGAAAATTTTTGTAAAAGTGGGAAGTAAAAATAAACTAAAAAGATTCAGGGAAAACGAAACATTTCAAAACGTTTTTCAACCAACCAGAGAAGAAGTTGTAGGCGATTTAATGCCTTTAAAAGGAAAATGGAACTCTGATTTCTTCAAAAATGATAATCCATTAGTTTTAGAATTAGGATGTGGAAAGGGAGAATATTCTGTTGGATTGGCAGAAAGATATCCAAACAAAAATTTTATCGGAATTGATATTAAAGGAGCCCGTTTCTGGAGAGGTGCAAAAACCGCTGTTGAAAACGGCTTGCACAATGTTGCTTTTATTCGAACTCAAATCGAACTGATCGATCATATTTTCAACGAAAATGAAGTAGACGAAATCTGGATTACTTTTCCGGATCCGCAAATTAAATACAAGAGAACAAAACACAGAATGACGAATTCTGAATTTTTGAAATTGTATAAAAAAATCCTTAAAAAAGATGGTGTTGTAAATCTTAAAACCGACAGTGAATTTATGCACGGTTATACGCTCGGATTGCTTCACGGAGAAGGACATGAGGTTTTATATGCCAATCATAATGTGTATAAAAATGAAGGAAGTCCGGAAGAAGTTACTGCTTTTCAAACATTTTATGAGAAACAATATTTAGAAATTAATAAGGCAATTACGTATATTCGCTTCAAAATTAAAGATTAATTTAGTTTTGAAAACAAATTTACGAACCCACAAATAACTGAATGGCCCTACTTACTCCATTACTTTCAGGTTTTATTGCAGCTTTCATTGGAATTATCCCGCCTGGTTTGATTAACATGACAGCAGCCAAAATAAATTTGAAAGAAGGAAAAAAGAATGCCTTGTGGTTTGTTATTGGTGCTGTTTTAGTCATATTTTTTCAGGTTTTTGTTGCGGTTTTATTTGCACAGGTAATTGATAACCGACCAGATGTTGTAACTTTATTACGCGAGGTTGGTTTTGTAATTTTTGCTTTTTTAACGATTTACTTTTTATTTCTTGCCAAAGAACCAAAAACCAAAAAGAAATCAAAGATTAAAAAAAGCAGTAAAAAAAGCCGTTTCTTTTTAGGAATGTTACTTTCGGGGTTGAACTTTTTCCCGATTCCGTATTACGTTGTGGTGAGTGTTACATTAGCTTCGTATCACCTTTTTGTGTTTGAAAACAACATTATTTTTACTTTTGTTTTAGGATCTGTTTTAGGGTCTTTCGCAGCTCTTTATAGCTATGTTGCTTTCTTTGGAAGAATCGAAAAGAAAACCGACTATCTAATGCGCAACATGAATACAATTATTGGAAGCATTACAGGCTTAGTTGCTGTGGTAACGCTTTTTAATATTCTGAATTATTATTTCGGATAATTACAGATTAAATTTAGGTTTTATAAAAATTGAACCATTAAGTGATTAAGAAAATTAAGTTCCGCTTTGTAACTTTACTTTCTTAATTACCTTTTAGATAAATTTAAGTTTGAGCTTAATGAAACTTAATATCTTAATGGTAAATAATTTAAACTTATGACTGAGGATAATTTTTTTGAAAAGGTTTATGCGATTGCAAGACAAATTCCCTACGGAAAAGTGACTTCTTATGGCGCTATTGCAAAAGCTTTAGGAACCGCACGCTCTGCCCGAATGGTGGGCTGGGCCATGAACGCCTGCCATAATATGGATGATGTTCCCGCACATCGCGTTGTCAACAGAAAAGGGCTTCTTACCGGAAAACATCATTTTGACGGAACCAATTTAATGCAGCAGCTTTTGGAAAACGAAGGGATTGAAGTTGTCGATAATCAAATTATAGATTTTGAGAAGCATTTTTGGCAGCCGGAAATTTCTACCATATAAAGTGATATAAGTTCATATTAAACAAGGTTTTCGTGTACGTGTTGTTTGTCATCCCGAGGAACGAGGGATCTCCACAAGTAGCTCGATAAAGATTGGCGATTTTGTTTGCGGAGTTTCTTGCGGAGATCCCTCGTTCCTCGGGATGACAAGATTGTGTTGAAACTTTGACAAAGGGTTAAATGAACTTATATCACTTTATATGGTGAAAAAAGAAAAAAATCAAATCAAACAAATAACAAAACTGGTTTTATCTTCGTCTGTTTGGTAGCTTAAATAGCCGCCATGAGCTTCTATAATGTTTTTAGAAAGCGTTAAACCAATTCCGGCGCCGTCTTTTCTGGTGGTGAAAAATGGGAGAAAAACTTTGTCCCGGATTTCAGAATCGATTCCTTTTCCGTTGTCTGAGATTGTGATGAAAAAACGGTTGTTTTCTGTATAACTTGATAGAAACATTTTCTTTTCCTGTTTTTCTTTTAAGGCATAAATACTATTGGTAATCAAATTGATAATAACCTGTTCCATTTGGTTTTTATCAATTAAAATCGAACGCGAACTGTTAATATCATTTACCAATTCAATATTCTCCGCTTTTAATATCGGATTCATGATTCGTAAACAATCTCCAAAAAGAGCATTTATTGGCGTCATTACTTTTGTTGGCGTTGGCAGCATGGCCAATTTACGGTAGTTTTCTACAAAAACCTGTAGATGATCGCTTCGGTTTATTATGGTCGAAATACTGCTTTTAATGTCATCAAAATCATCTTCTTCCAGTTTCTCCTGATCTACAATTTGAAGTAAATTCTGCGAAAGCGCACGTATTGGCGTTAAAGAATTCATTAATTCGTGCGAAATAATTTTCATCAAATTGATCCAGGCTTCTTTTTCCTTTTTTTCAATTACACGCTGAATACTATCCAATAAAATGATGAAATATTCTTTGTTATAGGTTTTTGTGAGAGAGGTTTGCAAAATAAAAGTCTGCACATCCTGTTCTTCAATTTTTATCGATATCGCCGATTTTAGTTCTGAAAATTCTGTTTTCTCAATTTCACTGCAAAGCGATGGAATGTAATTTTTAAGGTATTTCCAATGACTCACTTTTGGAACTTTGAATAGATCTGAAAAACAGTCGTTCATCAAAAAAATATTCCATTCTTCCTTGTCTTTTTCTAGAATTAAAACGCCTGTTTCGATATTATTTAAAATCGATTGGTAAACAATTTCTTTAGATGTTTGTTCCTGTTGCTGCACTTTTAAACTTTCATATAAAAGATACATACTTTTAAAATTTTCGTTTTTATTTTCTTCCGGAAAATTGGTCGAAAAATCATTTTGAAGCATCGAGAGCAATGTTCTGTCGTAAAAAAGCAATTGATTTTTGACATAAAAATACATTTCGAAAAGCATTACTACGGCAAAAAGTCCAACCAAAACAGCATTGTAATAAAACATTTTATAAATTAAAAAAACACAAATGAAAAAGAGAATCATAACAAATAAGATTCTCACAAACAAGGCGTTATAAAACTTCCAATTTTTCATTGTTTTAATTTTTATGCTTAAACTTAACCGCAAGGTTCGCAAAGGTTTACGCAAGGTTCGCTACACATAGCTTTGCGAACTTAATAAAGACAATTGCAAACAGTCCTAAAAAATACCTTGCGTGCTTTGCGGTAAAATTAATTTTTCAAATCGTATTTCTCAATTCTTCTATACAAAGCAGCTCTTGACAAACCTAATTCTTCGGCAGTTTTGCTGATATTTCCGTGGTGTTTGAATAATGCTTTTTCTATTGCATTTTTCTCCATTTCGGATAACGGATTTTCGTCGTTTTCCTGAATTTCTTCAAAATCGAGAATGTCCAGATCCTGTACAGAAATTGTATTGTTATCGGCCAAAATCAAAGCTCGTTCAATCTTGTTTTCCATTTCACGAATATTTCCTTTCCATGGGTATTTTTCTAAATATGGCGCAACATTTTCTTCAAAATGCCAGTTTTCCTGATTGTACTTTTCAGCCGTTTGCTCTAAGATAAAATGCGCCATTGGCACAATATCATCTTTTCGCTCGCGCAATGATGGCAAATGAATTTCCATTGTATTAATTCGGTACAGTAAATCTTCCCGAAAGGTTTTATTTTTTACCTCAGCTTTAATGTCACTGTTTGTGGCCGCAATAATGCGAACATTTAAAGGCCTGGCTTTGCTTTCGCCCAGGCGTATTACGGTTTTGGTTTGCAAAACATGCAATAATTTAGATTGCAAATGCAGAGGGATATTTCCAATTTCATCCAAGAAAATAGTTCCGTTTTGTGCGGTTTCAAATCTTCCCGGCGTATCTGTTTTGGCATCTGTAAAAGCGCCTTTGGCATAACCAAAAAGTTCGCTTTCGAATAAATTATCACTCAAAGAACCTAAATCAACATGCACAAAAGGCTGGTTTTTTCGTTCTGAATTCTGATGAATAAACTCGGCAAAAACATATTTTCCGGTTCCGTTTTCTCCCAAAATCAAAACATTAGCGTCTGTTCTGGCTACTTTTTCTGCCATAGAATAAGCTTGTTTTATTTTGGTGGAAGTTCCGGTAAAATAACGTTTTTCTGTTTTTTCAATTATTGTCTTTTTCGTTTTCTTTCTGCTTTCGGCGACAGCCTTATCAATAGTTTCCAGTAGCTTTTCGTTGTGCCACGGTTTTAAAACGTAATCAAAAGCGCCAATTTTTATGCCTTCAACAGCGGTATCGATTTTACCAAAAGCCGTCATTAAAATCACAACAGTTTGTGGCGAAAGTGTCTTTATTTCTTTTAGCCAATGAATTCCTTCGCGCCCATCTTCAAAACCAATTCGGTAATTCATGTCTAACAAAACCACGTTTATTTCATTTTCATTTAAAATAGAAATAATCTTTTTGGGACTATTCGCTGTAAAAATGGTTTCAAAATGTTTTTTGAGAATCATTTTTGCCGAAAAAAGAATTTCTTCCTGATCGTCAACGACTAATATTTGGGCTTGTTTTTTTCGCATGTTGTCTTTTTTGTCCGATTTTGAACGGTCAACTGTTCATTATCGAACACTATTTTTTTGATTGTTTTTTAAAGCTTCTTTAAAATCAATACTTTACAAATAATATTTTTTGTGGCACAATATTTACCTATTGATTATCAGTAAATTATTTAAAAAATGGACAAGGTAATTCCTCGTAAAAATAGAAAATTTAGGTATCTGACAATAGCAATTGCTGTTTTTTTAGTTTTGGCTGTGATCGTCTTTTTTTCTTTTAGCACTAAAAGAAGTTTAAATGTAAAAGCAGAAGAACTTACGGTTCAAAAAATTGAAAAAGAATTTTTTGAAGATTTTGTAGTTTTTCAGGCCAAAGTAGAACCTTTGAATGTGATGCTTGTAAACGTTACAGAAGGTGGTTCTGTAAAAGAGATTTTTGTAGAAAATGGTGCCTTGGTGACTAAAGGACAATCGTTGGCCCGTTTGTATAATCCGAATACAGAACTGAATTACCTGACTCAGGAAACGGCTATTATCGAGCAAATCAACAACTTGAATACCGGAAAACTGAACATTAGAAATCAGGAACTGAACTTAACCAAAGACTGGGTTTTGATCGAACACGATTATAATGACGCGAAAAGATTGTACGATATGAACTCGAAATTGTTTGCTAAAGATGTGATTTCGAAAAATGACTGGAATACTTTTAAAGAAAGTTTACGTTTTCAGGAAGAACGCAAAAAAACGATTCAGCAAAGTATTCAAAAAGAAAAACAATCTAACCAATTGCAAATTTCTCAAATCAACCGTTCTATTCAGACAATGGAAATGAGTCTGGATATTTTGAGAAATAACAAAAAGAATTTTTTGATTACTGCTCCTGAATCTGGTCGATTGACGTCATTTGAACCTGTTTTGGGAAAAACATTCCAGGCGGGAGAAAGCATTGGGAAAATCGACTCTAAACAAGGTTATAAACTGATAGCCGAAGTAGATGAATTTTATTTGGAAAAATTAAGAGAAGGCTTAAAAGGACAGGTAGAATTTAAAGGAAAAATACTTGAAGTTTTGGTTACCAAAGTAATTCCGGAAGTAAAAAGCGGTCATTTTACAGTGGAACTTGCTTTTACATCAAAAGAAAATATCACTTTGCAGGACGGACTTAGTTTTGGTGTGAAGTTGATTTTATCGGAGAAAAATAAAACGCTGGTTGTTCCTAAAGGAAGTTTTAACCAGGAAACCGCCGGAAAATGGATTTTTGTTGTAAAAGGAAATAAAGCCGAAAGAAGAAATATAAAATTAGGACGAGAAAATCCTTCGTATTATGAAATTATTGAAGGGTTAAAAGAAGGCGAATCTGTAATTACTTCATCATATTCTGATTATAAAGATATTGAGGAGTTGTCGATTAGTAATTCGCAGTAATATATTAGTTCTCCTGCAAGGTTTTCAAAACCTTGTAGGTATAAAAATAACGTCAAAATCAGACCTACAAGGTTTTGAAAATCTTGCAAGACAAAAATAAAAAGTTTCAATCATCAATCAAAAAACAATAACATTAAAAGCTAAAAAATATGATAACCATTCAAAATTTAACCAAAGTTTTTAGAACTGAAGAAGTAGAAACTTCTGCTTTAAGCGGGATTTCTTTAGAAATTAAAAAAGGAGATTTTTTAACAATCATGGGACCTTCAGGTTGTGGAAAATCTACTTTATTAAATATCATTGGGCTTCTTGACAGCGCTACTGACGGAAGTTATAAATTATTAGACCAGGAAATGGTTGGTTTAAAAGAAAAAGGAAGATCTAATGTTCGTAAAGAAAATATCGGATTCATTTTTCAGAATTTTAATCTAATCGATGAACTTTCTGTTTATGACAATATTGAATTGCCTTTGCTTTACAATAACGTAAAAGCATCTGACAGGAAACAAAAAATTGAAGCGATTGCTGAGAAACTGAATATTTCACACCGATTGAAACATTATCCGCAACAGCTTTCCGGAGGGCAGCAACAACGTGTTGCGGTTGCAAGAGCTTTGGTAAACGACCCGAAAATTATTCTGGCCGATGAACCAACGGGAAATCTGGACAGTAAAAATGGTAACGAGGTAATGGAACTTTTAACCGATTTACACGCTAAAGGTGCCACAATTTTGATGGTAACGCACTCTGATTATGATGCTTCGTTTTCACAGAAAACAATTCATATGAAAGATGGTGTAATATTCTCTGAAAAACTAAACCAGAGAAATGTTGATGTTTTTATGGACGCTAAATAATTATAAAATGATCAAATTTATTGTAACCGCAATCGTAATTCTGGTGGGATTTGTTTGCAAAGTATTGTCAATTATCTAACTAACCGTTTCTAAAAAAATAAACTATGATTTTTAACTGGTTTAAAATATTTATTTATCATTTAAGGCAAAACAAATTGTTTTCGTTTTTAAATGTTTTTGGATTAAGCATTGGGATTGCCGGAGTAATTTTTACCATTTTATATTGGAATAATGAAAATGCCTACGACCAATGGAATCCTGAAAAAGAGAATGTATATCAGGTTTTGAACCAAATTGGAATGACTGGCGATATTTGGGCTACAAATTCAATCCCATTTGGTGAAACTTGTAAAGCTACTATCCCGGAAATTGAACAAATAGCTTTTATGAATGTTTGGTATAATGAAGGTATTATCAAATTTCAAAACCAGAAGGTGTTTGACAAAAAAATTACGATTGCTGATAATGCTTTCTTTGACATATTTCCTTTTGAAATTCTGAAAGGCGCCAAAGCAAATATTTTAAAAGAAAAATATAGCGTTGCTATTTCAGAGGAACAGGCTAATTTGTTTTTTAAAGATGAAGATCCCATTGGTAAATCTATTCATTATAATAATAATGTTTATGTTGTAAAATCTGTTTACCGCATTTCAAAACCTTCGTCGTATGAACCAAACTTTGTTTTTAGCGGAGTGAAGCGACCAAACGATGAGGATAGCTGGGGAAATTTTAGTTATGGATTATTTGTTAAACTCAAAAAAGATGCTGATCCTGTTGCAGTTTTAAAGAAAATGCAAAATGTAGATTATGTTAATAGAACTTTAAAAGAAGCAAGATCCAGCGGAAAATCAGTTAAAGATTTTATCAAAGAATACGGGCAGACTACTGTAATTATTAACCAATTAAAAACAGCTCGTTTGCACGGAACAAAAACAAGCGGAAATAATTTTCCTGAAGGGAAAGGCAATTTACAGCTGCTTTATATCATGGTAGGCTTGTCGATTTTAATTTTGGTTTTATCACTTGTCAATTACATCAATTTAGCAACTGCTTCGGCTATTAAACGTGCTAAGGAAGTTGGCGTTCGGAAAATTGTGGGTGCTACAAAAAACCAAATTATTGCTCAGTTTATATTTGAAACTACTATAATTGTAATTATTGCAATACTTTTTGCTTTGGCAATTGTTGAACTTTCATTGCCTTATTACAACAACTTTTTACAGAAAACTTTAACCTTGAATGGTGGTGAATTTTACCTGCAGCTTATTTTTATATTTGGATTAGTAATCATTCTTGCGGGTATTTTCCCTGCCATTTATATTTCAAATTTTGAAACGTTGAAAGTTTTAAAAGGTAATTTTTCGAGAAGTAAAAGTGGAATCTGGATCAGAAATTCTATGCTTATTTTTCAATTTGGCATTGCGGCCTTTTTTATAATTGGTGCTTTAATTGTAAACAATCAGGTTGGTTATATGATGAACAAAGATCTTGGTTTTAGCGGAAATCAAGTAATCAGAATTCCTTTTAATTATGAGAAACCAGAGAAAAAAACCGAAACCTATTATATGACAAAACAAGAAATAAGTAAAATGTCGGGAGTGCTTGATGTTTCTACTTTTGCAGGCACATTTGGAAACAGTACTAATTCAAGTTCCGGTTTTACGCATAATGGTATTTTCGTTCAGCCAAGAAATGTTGAAATGGATTTTGGCTTTCTGGAAATGATGAAAATTAAAATTGTTAAAGGACGAAATTTATCTACAAAATTTGCCTCAGATACAATAAACAATTGGCTGATAAACGAAACCCTTGCTAAAAGTCTGAATCTTAAGAACCCAATTAATACGATTATAGCATCTGGCTGGACTGATGGTAAAGATGAAAGTATGAAATTTAGAGTTGTTGGTGTGGTAAAAGACTTTCATATCACAGGGCTTCAAAATAAAGTACCTCCAATGGTTTTTATCAATATGAAAACTTTAAAATGGGGTAATTTTCAAAATGTATATGTAAAAGTTTCACCAGATAATTTAACCGAAACTTTAGCTAAATTAAAAGCCTATTGGGAGAAAAACGTAAATCCTGATTACCCTTTTGATTATGAATTTGTAAATAAAGGATTTGCAAAAACGTATCAGGAACAAGTAAAACAAAAAGATTTGTTTTTTATTTTGAATCTGATTGTGATTATTATTGCCATTTTTGGATTATTTGCTTTGGCTTCTTTTTCTATGGAAAGACGATTGAAAGAAATCGCCATCAGAAAAACTCTTGGCGCAGAAACTGATGCTTTACTGAAAGAATTATCTAAACAATATATTATTTTCTGCTTAATTGGTTTTGCAATTGGCGTTGTTCCTGCTTATATTTTATTACAAAAATGGCTGGAGAATTTTGCTTTCAGAATTGGAGTTTCGGTAGTTCCGTTTACTATTGCGCTTATTTCATTATTGGTTCTGACTTTATTAATTGTTTCGGCAAAAGCCTATCAGGTAACTAAAATAGATATTTTAAAGTATTTGAAATATGAATAAGAACTTGTAGACCATTTTTTTAAATACCCGTTAGATTTATAAAGTCTAACGGGTATTTTTTATTCTATTAAAAAGTCAATATTGTTTTATTTCATCACAACATCATCAGAATAAAGCAATTTATCGAGTTGTTTGTCTCTGTCGTATACATCTGGAAAAAAGCTGATTTCGCCCGTTTCATCATTTACCCAAGTGGTAAAATAACAGATATAAATCGGGATTTTATTTTTGAGCATACAGGTGGTTTCTTTTTCACCGCTCATGGCTTTATCTATTTTTTCTACAGGCCAGTCGGGATTATCTTTTAAAATAGAAATTGCCAATTGTCTGGCTTCTTGCACATTGATACAGCCATGACTAAAAGTTCGTTTTGCAAATCCAAATAAAGTTTTGGCAGGCGTATCATGCAAGTAAATATCATTCGGATTTGGAAACATAAATTTCACCAGACCCAACGAGTTTTTAGGACCTGGTTTTTGCCTTACTCTTCCTCCGTTCCATTCCATATTATTTTCTTCCAGATAATTTTTATCGGCTGCAATTTTGAGTTTTAATTCATTATCGATGATACTTTGCGGAACATTCCAATACGGGCTAAAAACGATTCTATCTATCATTCCGCTAAAAATAACAGTTTCAGTCATTCTGGTTCCCACAAAAACATCAGATACCAATTCATACTTTCCATTTTTAACGTAAAACAATCTAAACGAAGGAATATTAACCATAACCAATTCGTCTGCATTTGCCAATTTTGTAGGTATCCAGCGGCAACGTTCCATATTAATCATTATAGTTCTGATTCTATTTGCAATAGGTTCATTCATTTGGTTAATATGTTCTCTGGTTAAGGTATAATTTGGTGTAAGTCCATATCTTTTTTTATAATTTAATATGCCCGCCATCATTTCTTCATCATACACATTTCGCTTAGAGTTCTGCTTTAAATCTCCCATTACAAACAAACGTTCCCTGATTTGACCCACAATTGCTGAACTGTCCATAGGTTTTAGTTCTTTGTAAGTGGTGCTGTCAATATCGATTTTCTTCCATAAATTATTTTTTTCGATCGTTCTGTATTTCTTCAAAACATCCTGAAGTTTATAATATTGGCTATACAAAAGATGGCTGTCTTTATTAAGCCGATTTGGATCCTGAATAAGGGAATCTAATATTCTGGAATAAGAGATGTTTTTGGTAGGCAAATACCAGCCTATTTTTTTTAAGGTTGCGGCATCTTCACCAGAATAAACATTACTCGCGTAAAACACATACATACTTGTCAGTAATAATTCTGTATCTGTTTGAGACGGTTTTTCGGTAACGCTTTCATTAAAAATTTCGTCGATTACGTCTTTATAAGGCATTTTTTTATTTATCCCCTGCTCTTTTAGCAAATCGACTTTTTCGTAGAGTAAATGACCAAATTCACTAATGCTTTTCTCATCGTACCAAATTGTGTTGTATTCTCTTTTTTTGTAGAGGTCCAAAACATCATTTTGGTATTTTTTTAATTTCGGATAAGTCGTAAAAAATTCAATAATAGCTTCATTATCAACTGAGAATCCTGAAGTTGATTTTTCGTGAAGTAGAATATTCCCGTTTAAAAATGATTTGTGAGACAAAAATGGTTTTTCAGTATGGGCAAAACCAAGAGTAGACATTAAAAAGCCTGTCACGATAAAGAGAAATAAAAAAGTAGAATTTCGCATAATTTTCTTTTTAAATTTTAGAAATAAATCTTATTTAAAAAATAGCGAAAACTCTATCAGATACCATAAAACATGCCTTCGTCTATCTTTAAAAATAGTAGAAATCAAAATTTAGGGTACTCAAAGATAAGGAATTATAATGGAAGTTATTTTAATGAAATACATAAAATTATACGAAAATTCAGATTTCTTAATACCAATTATTCAATTGAAATTAAAATAAGTTGCCTTCTTCTTTTTTTTTATAACACAAAACCCAAAAAATCAAAAAACAATTCTCATTAGTTTGAATAATCTCAATATCAACAAATCCAATACAAAAAAGCCAAAATCCGAACAGAATCATTTATCTTTGCAGTCTGAAATGAGTTTAAATAAAAACAGTATTTAAATTAATTTCATTCCATACAAACACGACAATAAAATGAAATTAGACAGAAAAGAAATTCTTAAAGCTTTGGAAACAATTACCGTAGCTGGAGAAGGAAAAAATATGGTTGAAAGTGGAGCTGTTGCCAATGTATTAACTTTTGGTGATGAAGTTGTAGTCGATTTAGTATTACATACTCCTGCAATGCACATTAAAAAAAGAGCTGAAGATGATATCAAAAAAACAATTCATGAATTGGTATCTCCAGAAGCAAAAATTAAAGTAAACATTAAAATTGAAACTCCTGAGAAAAACGAAATTAAAGGTCGTGCCATTCCGGGAATCAAAAATATAATTGCAGTTGCTTCTGGTAAAGGTGGAGTTGGAAAATCTACTGTTACAGCAAATTTAGCGGTAACATTAGCAAAAATGGGATTTTCAGTTGGAGTTCTTGATGCCGATATTTACGGGCCATCGATGCCAATTATGTTTGATGTCGAAAACGAAAAACCGGTTTCGATTATGGTTGATGGAAAATCTAAAATGAAACCTATCGAAAGTTATGAGATCAAAATACTTTCTATCGGATTTTTTACAGCGCCAAGCCAGGCTGTAATCTGGAGAGGGCCAATGGCAGCAAAAGCATTGAACCAAATGATTTTTGATGCAGATTGGGGAGAATTAGATTTCATGTTAATCGATTTGCCTCCGGGAACAGGAGACATTCACCTTTCAATTATGCAGTCATTGCCAATTACCGGAGCAGTTGTTGTAAGTACACCACAAGCCGTAGCTCTTGCCGATGCTAAAAAAGGAGTTGCCATGTTTATGCAGGACAATATTAATGTTCCTGTTTTGGGAATTATAGAAAATATGGCTTACTTTACACCAGAAGAATTACCTGACAATAAATACTATATTTTTGGTCAGGAAGGAGCTAAAAACCTTGCAGAAGATTTAGATGTTCCGTTCTTAGGAGAAGTGCCAATTGTACAATCAATTCGTGAAGCGGGAGATTATGGTCGTCCGGCGGCTTTACAAACAGCATCAGTAATTGAAACTGTTTTTGAAGAAATTACACGTAATGTTGTACAGGAAACAGTAAACAGAAATGAAAGCTTACCTGCTACCGAAGCTATTAAAATTACAACAATGGCAGGTTGTTCAGCAGTAAAGAAAAATTAGACAATTGAGATAAGACTAATGAGATAATTTGATAATTAGATAATTAGATAATTTTTACGCAAAGTAAATTTTCTAATTATCTAATTGACAGATTTTCTAATTGATAAAAATTATGACAACAGAAGAATTAACAAGCAACGTATTATTGGCTCTTGACGAAATCAGACCTTTTTTAAATTCTGACGGGGGTGACATTACACTTATATCTATAGACGATGATAAACATGTTAAAGTTCGTCTGGAAGGTGCGTGCATTAGCTGTAGCGTAAATCAAATGACACTAAAAGCAGGCGTTGAAACCACTATAAAAAAATATGCCCCACAAATAGAAACTGTGGTAAATATCATGTAATAAATAAAATTTTAAGGGTCGCTAAGAAAATTCTGATTTAACAAGAATATTTGACCTTTAATGATTTTGATTCCGAAAAACTCAAAAAACATTCAAAAAAATGCGTGTTTTTGCGATTTTATCAAAAAAGTATGTAAAGTTTTAAGATATTTCAGCAAGGTATTGTTACATTTTTAACTTAAATTTGTGGCGTAACCCCTTAAACCGAAATATATGAAGAATTTTTACGCTCTACTTTTATTAATGTTTTTTGTTTCAGCGAGTTATGCTCAACAAAATGTAACAACACTTGTTGTTGACAAAGCTTATCTGAACGAAGCAGAAGAATGGTCTGATTTTACCTATTCAGGAAAAATTGTGTTCTCGACAAATTCAAATGAAGAAGAAGGAACTTTAAGAATTGGTAATTATGACTTTTTATATGATTTCTGCGATGGAAAAGCTAAATTTGCAAATAAAGCAACTTACAGCTCTGCAGAATTTTCACATCCAAGAAAAGTTTCTGTTAGCACCGACAAACAAGGTGTTGTAAACTCAACTTATGAAGGAACACTAGTTTTCCAGGCTGACAGAGATTATTATTCAGTGATAGCTGTTGTAACTTTATTAGAAAAAAACGGTTATATTCTCGGTGTAAAAATGCGCCAAAAAGAAGGAAACAAAAAAGAATACGCGTTTAGTACAAAACCAGGCAGTTAAAATAAACAAAGGATTTTTTCACGTTATTAAATCCTAAATCAGAAAAATTCCAACATTAAAAATGGATGTATTAATAAAGATTAAAGATCGAGAAGGAGTTATACACGAGTTACAAGCTCCAACTGATATGGCAATGAATATAATGGAGTTATGCAAGGCATACGAACTTCCTGTTGAGGGAACCTGCGGAGGAATGGCCATGTGTGCTTCTTGCCAGTGTTACGTTCTAAATGATGTTGCATTACCTGAAATGGGAGATGAGGAAGAAGCCATGCTTTCGGAAGCATTTTATGTTAAATCTAATAGCCGTTTAGGCTGTCAGATTCCAATTACTGAGCAATTAGAAGGTCTGGAATTAGAACTGGCACCTGAATATTAAAATAAATTCCAATATTTAAATTCCAAATTTCAATAGTGCTGGTCGTTCTATTGGAATTTGGAATTTTTTTATTTCTGGTCGTTAACACAACGGGATTTCTAAACAAAAAAACCGTAATTACATTGCTGCAATTACGGTCTTTTCTTTATAACAATTTTCTTTAATCTCCAACTTATACCAAACCTGCCTGAATTAAATATTCAGCGATTTGAATCGTGTTTGTCGCAGCACCTTTTCTTAAGTTATCAGCAACAATCCACATGTTTAATGTGTTTTCCTGGCTTTCGTCACGACGAATTCTTCCAACAAAAACATCGTTTTTACCTTCTGCATACAATGGCATCGGGTAAGTAAATGTATCCAGATTATCCTGAACCGTTACTCCATCAGTATTGTGTAAAATTTCGCGTACTTCGTTTACATCAAAGTCATTTGTAAACTCAACATTTACCGCTTCGCTATGTCCGCCTACAACTGGCACACGAACTGCAGTTGCTGTAACCCTGATCGTTTTATCGTCCAGGATTTTTTGAGTTTCGCGAACTAATTTCATTTCTTCTTTAGTGTAGCCGTTGTCTTCAAAACTATCACAATGTGGAATCGCATTTCTATGGATTGGGTATTTGTATGCCATTTCTCCCTGAACTCCTGCGTACTCATTTTCTAATTGTCTAACCGCTTTTACACCCGTTCCGGTAATAGATTGTTATGTAGAAACAATTATTCTTTTAATATTGTATTTTTT